>Ga0209211_10001761_pt1 | contig 39560 bp, 39 predicted proteins | sample RifGroA2_FD_183992 | JGI IMG/M metagenome (GOLD analysis project Ga0209211, IMG submission 183992) | Groundwater microbial communities from Rifle, Colorado, USA - Groundwater A2 (SPAdes) (version 2) | ecosystem: Environmental > Aquatic > Deep subsurface > Groundwater | place: Rifle, Colorado...
CGGGTCGCGACGCTCAAATAAATAAACCATCGACTCGTAGATATAGCGATGCTTGTCGTGATAAAAATCCTCGGAATTTAAAAAACTGGCAACTTTTAAGATCGCGTCTTTATCAATTAAAATGCCGCCCAAGACTGCTTGTTCGGCTTCTTCGTTGTGGGGAGGTATCATTTCCGGAGGCATGAGAGTATGTGAAACTGTATAACAATCTTATCACCTTAAATTTGGCTTGTCAAAATGATAAAATGGTGCTAAGTTGGTGGTACACAAGTCTTTGATCTTATTCTTCAACGACAGGAGGAAGTATAATGGAGGATACAAAGTGGTTAAAAAATGCTACTGCTTTGTTGCTGGGTTTCGTTCTTTTCATTTTACTCGTTTATTGGCAATATGATACTATTTGCGCCATTTGGTCTAGCATATGCAAACCGTTTGTTAAGCTCGGCCAAGAGCTTATAGTGCCACATAAATGAATCATGTGTGGTCAGTAGTCAGTCGAGCCCTTTGATTTGATTACTGACCCTGTTTTTTTATTTGACAATTGCTAGCTGTTGTTGCTATTATACTTTCACTGCACTTAAATTATTGTGCAAATTGTTTTGAGTTTCACATCACGGGTCGCTAGCTCAATCTGGCAGAGCAATCCGCCTCTTCGGCGGAGTGGTTCTGGAGATGAGTTATCAACCATATTATTTGACACATCACGGGTCGCTAGCTCAATCTGGCAGAGCAACAGCCTTTTAAGCTGGTGGTTCTGGGTTCGATTCCCAGGCGGCCCACTGCTTCGCTCGTTTCGCTTACGCTCAACGAGCTACGCAGTGCAAGCACCACTTCTTCTTGCCAAAGGCTACACAGTGTATGCCCCAAATCGCTCCGGCGATTTTTTTGTTTGAAAAAAAAGACCCTCAACTATAGTAGTACCTACCAATTGTTGAGGATCAAATACGTTCGCGTTGCTTTATGAACGAACTAACAACGTAACAACGGCTCTGTTTGTAACAGCGCAGATGAAGCTCTATCTAGATAAATAGAGACATCATTATGCAATCTCAGCATGGACGCCGGCAAATCTTCGGTAATAGGACCGTCCCACATAGCCTGTACAGCGTGCGCTTTGTGTGCACCTGGTACAATGCAGATAATCTTATCCGAAGCAAGAATGCCCGCACAACTGATAGTTATGGCTTCACGAGGAACGTCATCCACTGATGCATAGCGTGCCATAGGGTTACGATGATCTTTATAATCATCATATTGTTGTTTAAGAGACACCTGATCCAGATGTACTTGAATAACCATTCTCGAAGTGCGCTTATCTACATTCGGTTCATTAAAGGCTATGTGCCCGTTAACGCCGATGCCGATCACAGAAAAATAAATGCCGCCTTTACTTCGAACCCAGCGAATTAGCGCTTTAATTTTCTGCTCATAGCGCCAAGCCACTTGCGCTGGAGTACCAGGGACATCCTTAATGTAATAGATATTTTGCGCCGGTATCGGTACCTGATCAAATATATGATCCTTTAGATACTCCTTGAATGTGTTAGGATGACCATCTGGTAAGTCATTATACTCGTCCAAGTGTATAGCGTATACTAGATTCCAATCAATTCCTTCTCTTTTAGTTAATGCTTCCAAATATGCATTCATTGAAGGAGCGGCTGCAGAACTTAATACTATCGGTACTTTTAATGTTGACGTATAATGAGCCAACACTCGCCCGACATCTCTACTTGACGCTAATCCCATCCCTTTTTCATCCGGTAAAATATACCTCGTTATTGTATTCATGATACAACCTCCTTAAAAGTAATTATTTATGTAACCCAAATTGACAAAAAAACCCAGCAAAAACAATTTTCTGGGCGTGGCAATACGATAACATATCAGACTAATTTTGTCAAAAAAATAGTCAAATACTATCTTGGATTCCCGCTTTCCCTCCTCCGCACAAGGTTTCGACGGGCAGACGGGCAAGGGGAGACACTGCGCGGAGTGGTTCTGGGGTTAAGTTATCAACCATTGTTTAGTTCTCTGACGCGATTTGAAAAATCTTTTTCTTTGCGACTTAAATCGATTTTTTTTTGTTTTTTACCGTAAACAAATGTGCCGATAAGCGCTCCTATACCGCCGACAAGGACGCTAAACCCTAGCCATTCTTTTTCTAAATAAATTAGAACAAAACCGCCAATTATTACTGTCAAACAAATTATAAATCCGAAAACTAATCCAACTGTCGCCCGAGATTGCTCACTACTAATTACCTTCTTCTCTAAAACCTGTCTGTGCGCACTTTGCGCTTCAGCCATTTTTAAAATTCTATCGGCTGAACCAGATAATACTCCTTCATATCTAGCAAATACCTCTGGTGGTGGAATTGGTCCACTAAAAATACTTGTGCTTGAACGCAACATTGCTTCATCTCTATTGTTTTGATTTAATAATGGCGGTGTATTCCGCGGATTATGCTGGCTCATATCCTCTATTTTTTTCCAACTTAAACTTATCTAATGCATATCTTAGATCGTCACCGACACTTAACCAGTCCAAAAGGGTTGCTTTTGCGTCGGCTTCAGCTTCGGTATCGCTGGTATTATACTGTTCATAAGACCCCGCAAAATCAAAAATTTCCCCAATACCAGTCAAAAAAGAAGATTTTGAAATTAAATAAGTTGAATAATTTAACAATAATTTTGACATATCTTATGAATTAAACATATCATATCGTTGCTTAAATGTCCACAAAGACAAAACCCTACGCCTCCCTCACCACCTGGCCAGCTGGAGTATCTTTGACTTCGAACCCAGCGGCCTGGATTTGTAAGCGCAGATCGTCCGATCGCGCAAAATCTTTGTTCTGGCGCGCTTGCTCACGGGCAGATACCAACCTCTGCACTTCTGCCGGAATTTCCACTGCCGCCGGCGCTTTGACTTGGTCTAATTTGAGTCCTAAAACCTGATCAAAATCTAAAGCCAAAGCCAGCTTATCTTCATCAGTAATTTTTTGGTCGCGCAACAAATCCCATAAAATTGCTAAGCCTTTGGCGGTGTTTAAATCATCATTGATGGCGACCAAAAATGCCTTTGACAACTCTTGTGCCTTTTCAGTTTTTAATTTTAAATTGTGGTTTTTAGTTTTTATTTTTAAGTTTTTAGTTTTTGCCTGCAACTCACCAATCTTATCCAGTAATCTATCATAACCGCTCTGCCCTGCTTCCACTCCTTCCCAAGTAAAATTCATCGGGGTGCGATAATGCGCCTGCAAGAAAAAGTAGCGGACTGCCAGGGGATTAAGGCCGCGCTTTACAATATCATCCAGCGTATAAAAATTGCCCTTGGATTTGCTCATCTTCTCGCCATCAACCATTACAAACTCGTTATGCAGCCAAAAACGCACGACGTCAGCGCCAAATGCACCCTCGGACTGGGCAATCTCGTTAGTATGGTGGACCGGAATATGATCCATTCCGCCGGTGTGAATATCAATTTGCCTGCCCAAATATTTTACGCCCATCGCCGTGCATTCAATGTGCCAACCGGGGAAACCCTTTCCCCAAGGACTGTCCCATTCCATCTGCCGGCGCACACCTGTTGGCGTTAACTTCCACAAAGCAAAATCAGTCGGATTTTTTTTCTCCTGATTTTTTTCCACCCGCGCACCTTCTCTAAGCTGATCCAAATCCAAGCCAGCCAACTTGCCATAATCAGGAAGTTTGCTCGTATCAAAATAAACCCCATCAGTAATTTGATAAGTATAACCTCGCGACTCGATCTGGCGGATCAAATCAATCATCTCGGCAATGTGGTCAGTTGCCCGGCAAACTACTTCCGGACGCTCGACGTTTAAAGCCGCCATCGCCGTAAAAAAATCATCCGTGTAAAATTTGGCGATATCCCAAACGGTTTTGTGCTCCGATGTGGCCTTTTTTTCCATCTTATCTTCGCCGGCATCAGCATCATCAGTCAAATGGCCGACATCAGTGATATTCATCACCGCTTTAATTTGAAAACCATTATACTTTAAAACCCGGCGCAAAACATCAACAAAAATATAGGCGCGATAATGCCCTATATGAGCGCGATCATAAACAGTCGGACCGCAAGCATAAACTTTAGCCTCGTTTTTATCGGACGGTTTAAATTCCTCCTTGCGTCGCGTTAAGGTGTTATATAGATTCATGCGAAAGTCTAAAACGGCGATTTTAAATTCGGCGGCAGGGAAGTACCGGCCTGTAACTTGCTCTGATATTTCTGATAAACATCGTCAAACTCTGTCTTGTTTAATTCCACGTAGGAAATATTGGTAATATTGCCCTGAATAAACTGCACGTCGCTTTGAACGCTAAAATAATTGCGCTCGATAAAAAGGTAAAACCAGACGCCAACCACGATAATTAAAATTAAATTAAAATAATAAATAAACACTCTGGATTTATCCCAGAATCCTTTCAAACTCGCGATCAATTTTTTGGCTAATTTATCGTTTGCCATAACTTAAACCGTTAAAAACATTACAAAGCTGAAAATACTTTAGCCCGCACCTGCACCGACACAATTGTCTCGCGCAAGTCGCCGGCACTATCCGGGCTTTCACTCAAAAGCTCATCCGGCGCTTCCGGTTTAGCTAATTGCCCGTGGCCACTCTGGCGGGTGAATAATAAATTACTATCCTGGTTGGTTTGAGTCTTAATATTTACCTCCTGTATGTTAATATAATAACGGCTTTTTTCCAAGTCGTCTAAATACGACAAGAGATCAGTAAATTTTCCAGTCAATGATAACGCGAGCGACGCCTCAGGAAAACCTTGCTGTCCCGTTGGAGGCGAAACACTTTCGGACAAATTAATGCTCTGGGTTAAAAAGTGCCGTTTACCCAAATCCTCCATAAACCTGATAAAATCAATCTCTTGGTCTTGACTAATAAAACCGTTACTCAGCTCCAAAATCTTTTCATGGCAAACTTTAATCTGCCGCGCCAATACTTGCGAAGTTGAGCCGGCTTGCAATAAACTTTTGACTTCCTCACGGCGCTTCACAAAAAGCAGGTGGCTTTGGTCGACAATACTGATATTAGGCAGTAAAAAGAAAAAAATTATGCCAGAAATCACGGCCAAACCCAATATGACTAAAACTGTTATCTTTTCTTGTGGTTTTGATTCTAGATCTTTCTTCATTTCTTCTAAGTGAATATCTAAAGCCCGCTCCCGGCAGTGGCCGTCTTAAGAGTAGCCGGGACAGCGGCAACAATTATATTGCCTTTGATGTCGAAGGTACCGTTTTCTTGATTCAATAAATTAGAAATTGGAAAATCCACATTAGCCATAAACCCGCTGTCAGTTAAATCGTTCTTAAATTTTATCAAATTATCACGCTTTTGATAAAAACCCTGCAGAGTTACATAATTATCGCCATTTAATGATAGCGCCGTCAAAACGATCCCCTCCGGCACCAGGCTCGACAGTCGAAAAAGCAACTCTGATTTACGGTTAAAACCGGCCTGTACAGATTGAAAACTGGCTGTTAGCTGATTAATGCGCTGGGCCTCAAAAATAAGGGCTTTATTGTTCTCCTTATTTTTTTCCAGTGAAATGTCTATCTGTTCGGCTTCATCCTTTAAAAAAATTCTCGCGTAGTAAATCGCGCCGCTCAGTAGCAAAACTAAAACTAAAAGAAATGCCATTTCCTTTTGCAAAAAAATGTACCAACGCGTTAACTGAATTTGTTTACGCTCCGGTTGTGGAAGTAAATTTAAATAAAGGATCATTTTATAAAATCTTTTAAACCCAGCCCAATAACAGTGCAATAAGACAACGCCTGCTGGTAATTAAGCGAGTCGTGATTTTTAATGTTAATAAGCGGGTTACCGAGCTCAACCGGTATCCCAAGTTCGGTGGCCAAAAAAACGTCCAAGCCTTTTAAGCTGGCGCCGCCGCCGCTGAGAATAATCTTGTCAATCGAGGCGCCTTCGAAATAAGTGTTATGAAAATGAACAGCATGGCGGATTCGTGCCGTTAAATCGTCCAGCATCGGCCGCAACAATTGCAAAAGCACCCCCTGGCACTCCGGAGCGTCGCTTAAGCCGCATTTTATTTTAAACTGCTCTGCCTGCAGGGCAGTCACCAACAACTTTTGCTCAATTAATTTATTTATCTGCATGCCGGAAAGCGGCACGCTCACTGAAAATTCGATCGTATCGCTGTTGTAGAAACCCTGCTCGCGCCAAAAAATCAAACTTGACCGCGCCGCGCCCAAATCAATAATTATCACGTTGCGATTAGCCAAACTTTTTTTTCTGCTCGCACGCCAATTAAATAAACTGCGCGTTATCGCGAGCGCCTCGACTTCGAAAGACTGGGGGACAAAACCAGCCAAGTGAATCACTTTAATGTATTCGTCGACAATTTCCTTAGGACAGACGCCGACCAAAACCTGCTCCGTATCTTTCGTCGCCAGCCCGGGAATCTTCTGCCAGTCAAGGTATATCTCGTCGATATTGTAGGGGATGTGATGGGCGACTTCTTTGTAAATATTATCGTTCAAATTAGCATCAGTCGCGCCGCGTTCGACTTTAATTAATTTGACGAATGTATCGGTATCAGGCAAAACGGTATTCACGATGCTCTGCCGGCGATGATCACCGGCCACTGATTGCAAAAGCCCGCGCATCAGTTCGGCCACCTCCGGCCGTTTTAAAACACGGCCGCGTTCCATGTAACCAGCCGGCACAGGCACTGATTTTATTTTATCCAAATAAAAATCATTGCCGCGTTTGGATAGTTTACCGGCTTTCAGCGAGAGATCACTAATATCTAAATTTAATGATGATCGACGTCTAAAAAGAAACATAAATTATGATATTTCTACAACTGCCCCTTTTCCTTTTCTTCCCAGGAAATAAAATCGTAATCACCCATCACCGGAAAATAAGGCGGGGGATAATAAACTAGATGATGATCATAGGTAGTGACGTTGGTGTTAAATCCGCTGACCGTCGCTCCGGCGCCATTGACCCAGCGGAACTCAGGATCAGAAAAATCTTTACTAATCATTGAACCATAAGTGGTGATGGAATTTCTGATGCGGCGCGCTCCCGATGAATAGTAATCTCGGCCGATCAAACCTTTCTGCGCCATCAAAACGGCGTCCAGTCGCATATTGTTTAGCACAAAATAAGTAATAAGAATATTTCGTTGGGCGATTAAGCCGAGCACGCAACTGCCGTCGTAATTGCTGTATCTTATCTCGCTGTTATTCGAACCGAGCATAATATCCCGATTAGTGGCCGCGACATCCGGCAGATTGGCGGCCACCACCGTTACTCGACCGTTAACTTCGCCCCTGACCCACAAATTAGTTTCGGCAAATATTAAATCGTTCGGCTCCAAAGTATAAAGAGCAATCTGCGTCTCACCGGAAATATCCAGCGGATTACTGTATGTTTTCCAAACTGGGCCTTCCCACCGGCCGCGCGTCAAATTATAATTTAAAGCTGTAACTTGGTAAATTTCCACATTACCATCCGCCAAAAAATTTAAATCATACCCATTAGGCGCTCCAGCGCTCGGTAAAAACAAGCCCACCCCTTCAGTCACCGCCTTATATTGAAGATCGTTTAAATTCGAGGTAACGTACGCGAAATCAACATTGCTCGTCGGAAAATCCCACAAGTTCTGGTTCCCGCCCACACCCCAAACACCTGGCCGCGTCGCCGACGGGTTGCAGGCATGGATAGCGGTGCAAGTATAAGTCGCCCGTCGCGAGGTGACTTCAGAATTACCGGTCGAATCCATCCGCAGGCCTTCGTTAGAATGAGCGCGGCCGTCAACCGCGTCGCCGCCAAACCAAACCGGCGAATCGAAAAGAAAAGAGTAAAAAGTAAACGCTTTGCGGCCGTAACGCGCTTCTAACGTGCGCGTATAATTGATTTTATTTTGGTACCAGCCGGTTGATCGAATTTCAACCACCGTACTTCCGGCGCCGGGAGGAGTAAATTCCAGTTGGTAAGTGCCGATCGGACCGCCGGTCGGGTCGAACAGTGTCTGAGTTGCCGAAGCATAATTGGCTTCGTCATGCGCCAAGCGCCAACGCGCGAAATTAAGTCCTGATTCGGCGATTTGAAAAGCGTATTCCTGGGCAATCTTAACTTCGCTTAAGCGATTCTGGGCAACCAGCATATCAGCCAAAGCAAATCCTAAAATACTTAACACAGTCAAAAAAATCATTGATACTATAAGTATAGCACCTTTTTCCCGGGCAACCAAAAATTTTTTAAAAAATTGTGAGATTAATTTTATAGGTTATCTTTTAGATTACGAATTTGCACGAAAGAATCTAATTCGACGTTTTCCGGCGCGTGATCATGATCAACATTGACCAGCAATTTTATGCCCACTGCCCGTACCGCCTGCAAATTAACCGGCGTAGTCAAAGGATTGGTTATTACGTCACCCGGATAATTTCCGTTATAATAATAAAATATCGGCTGAACCTCTAATTGGTTTACAATATACGCCGCTACCCGGGTTACCACCTCGTTTGCTGGATTATAAACTATCGGAAACCCGGTTGGATTAGTTACGCCCTTATTTAAATCCGTACCATTTAAGAAGTAACGGACCCGCTCAGTTAAAGAGTCACGATCAATATCGCCGTAAAAAACAAAAGAATAATTTTGTGCCAGTTCAAGCGGATAAGCGCCATTGTCAGCGTTAGTCGCTTCGCGCGCTTCATAAATTATTGAAAGCATTCCACGGCGAGCCTCTTCTATCGCGTCATTTTGCTCCCGAATAAAAAATTGATCCTTAAATCCAGCCACGTACAATCCATACGCCGCTCCGACTACCAACAACATAAGTCCTATCACCACCAGCATCTCAAAAACAGTAAATCCCTTTGGCGAAAAAATTTTAAATGTCTTAAACATACTTAAAGGTCTGGCATCATCGTTAAAGGTTCTTCTTTATTGCCGTCAACATCAATAACTGAATCAATATTTAAATAACCAGGGTTGATGACGGATAAACCATAAGTCGCGCTCTGTAAATCCGGAAAAAAAGTTTGTCCGGTAATGCCTGTCAAAAGAGTCGCGCTGTATGTCGCCGCCAAGCGCGCCAGCGTAACATTCACCCCGATCAACGGCACCTCACTTTGATCTTTAAGCGTCACCAGTAAGGAATACGCCGAGTAAGGAGAATAGAATATCACAAACGAACTGGTGGCCGCGCTTGGAAGCACGGTAATCGGATTATCAGGCGGACTATATTGCATAATATTAAACCCCGCTGTCGCGCCCGGATGAAAATCAATTGTATAACTGTCCCATTCCAAATCAATTAACGCTACTTGCCCGAGATTGTCGGTTCGACCGTTGTAAATGTTTTTGTATATAACCGAGCCGTCGGCGAGTTCGCCAATCGTCTTCGCGCCAAAAATTGAATAATCAGCGCTCACCGGAGTGGGCACGCCAAATGGATTATACATGGCCGAGCGCACGTTCAGAGTACCGGTCAAATCAATGCCAAAGGTTGCCTCAGCGGTATTTCCCAACGACACTGCGAGGTGCGCCGGCGCCGGCAAGATATTTCCAGCAGGATCGTCCAAGCCGTAAGTCCGGGCGCCGGAATAGCCGCCTAGCTTATCGACAGTGATTTGATAAACGCCCAAACCAGCCGGCGCACCCGGTAAGAGAATCAATCCATTATCATTCGTTAAATAATCAATCAAGTTGACTCCGGCATCAGGATTAATAATATCCACCAGCGCCTGCGGCATGGCACCGCCGCTGGCATTCATTACATGCAATTTAAGAGTGCCTCCGCCGGAAGCGCTTTCCAAACCTTCCGGCGCTATGCTGGATAAAAAAAACATCGAACCGAGACCCCAACGCGTTTGCCAAGCAGTGGTTATTTTAGCTTGTTTGTAATCAATATTCAACAAATCGTCAGGTTCGCCGCCCAACAGACCGTCAAACGGATCGTCGATATAACGCACGTCCGCGCTTACCGTATAATTAACGCCACCGCGACTCAAGTTCTGGGTTTGCGGTATCACCCCTGCCGGGATGCCGGCGACAGTGCCAACGTCAGAATATTTTAAATTGCGAATCAACTCCATTTGTTCGGTCCCCAACATCGCCGCCTGCATCCGGATTCTCTTGATCTGAACAAATTTTAAAACCTGATTAAATAAACCAAAAAACGCTATGGCGATCACCGACATAACCGCCACCGCCACCAGCACCTCGATTAAAGTAAAACCCACGTTTTGTCGCTTAACCATGATTTTTTTATAACAATGCCTAGTTTACTCAATCTCTTTCCAAGTTCTGATATCCCATGTACCGCCCGGTCCGGCGCTAAACTGCAAATTAATTAAACCGCTGTCGTAAATTACCTGAACGTTATTTTTAATGGTCATCGCGTAAGCGGTCGCTTCCACCACGCGAACATTATTTTCAAGCGCTAAAGTGCCATTACTGGTATACATTACCGCTCTTAAGGCGGTCCCATTTTGCATCAAAATCGCCGAAGCGCCGACATTAGTCGAGAGCACTAAAATAAAACTTTCGGTCGGCGCGTTGCAGGTAGCGCCGTTAAAACCTTCTGAGCCGCAAATATAAAAATTATTGTTAACGGTAATGACTCCATCCGCGATTAAAACCCCGCTCGCATCGCCATATAAAGGGCTAAGTTGCATTGCCGCGTTATTTGCAAAATTAACATTACCGGTAACCCAGACCGTGCCGGTCAGCGTTAAAACCGCGCTATTAATAATATTCATATCGCCGGCTATTTTTTTTGGGCCCAGAAATCCTTTTTCCGAACTATCCAAAAGATATCCAGCCAATTCGCCGCCAGTTTCGGCTTCGATTTTCCAGTTATTAATCTGCGTTAAAGTTATGGGCAAAGCTTCTACCGGGGGATCGGGGCTAGCAGGGTAGGAAGTGCCAACAACAGTACTGCCGGAAATATTTTGATAATAAGCATCACGCCCGATAACGCATTTTTTAATCGTATTAGCATGGACATCGACGCCAATGCCGATACTATCAAAATCTTGAATAGAATTAGCGCCGGCCACCCAAGCATCGCCGGTAATTTCTGGCGAATTGATCGCCAAGATGTTGCCGGCCGAATAAACATTACCGATAATTTTGCTGTTATTGCGCATGGTTAGACCGCCGGCGCCGATTTGAGCGCCGTATTTAAAAGATCCTGACCCGCTGTTTCGCGTGGACAGGCTCACCTCCACCTTCCTCACGGCAGTGCCTATTTTCCCCTCGGCCACCACGGTCCTAACCCGCCCGCTTTGAGAAACGGTGGTAACGACTGTGCCGCCGTTTAAATTAAACGTATTACTGGCGCCGTAAGTATAACCGGAATTAGTAATTCGCAGTAACGCATCCTCTATCCCAGACTCGGCATTATAGTAACTCTCTAAGGAACGAAGGACGTTGCGCTTAATTTTTTCGCTGTTGACAGTTACAAAACTTTTACTCGCCACCACCAACATGGCAATCGACATAATTACCAAAACCATCGCCACTGAAGCGATGCCTGACTGGCAATAATTTTTCTTTACTTTAGTCATGATTAATAAGACCGTAAAGATACTGAAGTCGTTAAACTTAACTCACTCGCCGTTTGAATTTCCGGAGCAGGGGAATCGTAAACTGTAGTCAAACTTACCCAAATGGTTTGAGGCGTGGCAGAATCTAAATACTTAAAAACTAAATCTTTAACCCGCACCCGCTCTGCGGTCAGCAAAATTTGATTTTGCCCTTCCCGCTTAAGATATAGCCGCTCGCCATCAACAAAAAAATCAACATAAGTTGAATTCTCTCCGGTTGGCGCGTCTTTAGTCGTCTCAAGCGACAGCTGGCCAAAACTTGCGTCAAATCTGCAGGTAGGCGCATAAACGCTCGTCGCCGCTAAAATCTCTTGAGTGATTATGGAAAGAACCCTCTGGCTGGTGCTTAGTACATCTTTTGCCGCCTGATTGGAAAAATTTAAGCGAACCAGCCGAACAAGAAAAGTGGTAAAAATAGTCATCACAATGGCTACCAACCCGATATAAACAAGCAATCCAATAATTGTTAATCCTTGATTATTCCTTTCGCACTTCATAAGCTTAAATGATAAAAAAAAATTAATTGGCTAAAAAATTTGTCACGTAACTTTTGATTACTACCTCTTTCGTCGCCGCCCCGCGTTCTAACCAACTTACCCTTACTGTCGCCAAACGAGTCAGGGCATCTTCCACCCCAGAAGAGCTAAGATTATTACTTGGATTACGATAAGCCGCAGACATAACAACGCTACGCGTATAACGCCCGTTGATTAGCCCTGGATCGACCGGCGAGAGCGTCCACGAAACGCCAACCAAAACCGGATAATAAGCCGTTTCTTTAGTTAAAGCGGCAATGCCGGTAGTCCAGCTTTGGTTACGAACGTTTTTAATCGCCTCCATCGCTTCCTGCGCCAAATAGGCGGCTTCGATTTCTCTGGCCGCGGCTTTTTGAGTTGATATCGAAAAAACCAAGACTGCATCAATCGTTACAAAAAATATTAAAAAAATGGCAATCATGACGACGACTTCTAGTAAACTAAACCCTTTTGGTAAAAATGATCGTTTGACAAACATTGAATTAATTATTTATTGAACTTGCATCACCCCGCCAAATATGCCGACAGTCGGCGTACCTGCGCTTACATACGAAACGATGCCTTTCCCGTCAATTTCGATGTTTACAGCTTTATTGTTAAGCCGGCGGTCGCGGTGAACGCACAATAACGTATCCCCGCCGTCAAGGACATGCGTATGAACCTTGAGGCTTTGATTTTTGCCGCCGACCAAAGTTGTCCCAGACCAACTGAATTCTGTTTGGCCAACGTTAAAATAATTAGTCATATCAATATTTTGCACAAAATCAGGATTCGATGGGTTCAAAAAAGTAAAAGTCATGGTACTGGCGGTCTGGATACTCCAACCCAAATCAAGGTGTAGATGACGCGAATCAGTCAACTCACTCTCGCTTAAAACCATCATGCCAGGCAAACCAACTTCACCTGAGGCTAGTACATTAACCTGGGCAGTTGTAGTTGGATGATTTATCAGCCGTAAACTGACATTACCGACATTATCAGTGCCGCCAGATAACCTTTTAAACAAAGCTTCCGGGCCGCCCGCCAGGCTGATATCATAAATTTCCACACCGGCCGGCAGTAAATGCACCACATTATCCAAGGCCGCCGGATCGTAAGCATCCCCTTTAAATAATACATACTTGTCACTTTCAAAATAAACCCCGTAAGCGGCGGCATTTTCTGAAGCTATGGTTTTGCTACGGGCAAGTTGAATAACGCTTATTAAACTCTCTGTCGCAGTATCAATATTCATGCGCTCTTCCATCGCCTGATACGTAAAAATGCCGGAAAAACTTAAAATTAATAGAACTGCCATGACAACTAAAATCTCCACTATGGTAAACCCGAAATCATTTTTAGCCACTTGAATTTTCTTTGACAAAAAAAATTTCATCTTTTGAATGACACTTTTATTCTGTTATCATGATTCAGCGCGGTCAAACAGATTACAAAGGCACATTTAAAAATTGGTTTTTTTACCCGGCCGCTTGCGACAGCGAATAAATCGGCAACATAATAGCCACGGCGACGCCTCCCACTACAACGCCCAGCAGTAAAATTAAAATCGGCTCAACCAGCGACGGCAAATTTTTTAAAGTATTATCCAAATCTTCTTCGTAAAATTTGGCGATCTCCTCCAATATCTCATCCAGCGTGCCGGTTTCTTCTCCCACCGCCACCATCTGAATAATTGTCGGCGGAAAAATCTGGCCATGTTCTTTTAAGGCCTTATGAATGCTGGAGCCGGTTTTTAATTCCTCGGAGACTTGGGCCAGCGCTGTGCTGTAATAAATATTACCCAAGACTTTAGACGCGATTAAGAACGACCGCACGACCGGAATGTCGGTTTTAAGCAAAGAAGAAAGCGTCCGGGAAAACCGCGCCAAATTAACCTTCATTGCCAGTTTACTGATCACCGGCATCTTTAGCAAAATTTTATGCAAAATCCTCTTGCCGGACATTGTCTGGCGAAAGCGTAAAAAAAAGACCACCGTTATTACCACCGCGGCGATCACTACATATGAATAATGGATAAGAAAATTACTGGTGCCGATTAATATGCGAGTCGGTAGCGGCAAATCCATCCCAGCTTGCAGAAACATATCCGTTAAGCGCGGGATAATAAAAACAACCAAACCAGTCACAATCAAAACCATCGCCGATAAAACCACGACCGGGTACGCCAGCGCTCCTTTGACTTTTGACCGCAAATCATTATCTTTGTACAACTGATTGCCCAAAGTATATAAAACTTCTTCCAGCTTGCCGGATTCTTCGCCGGCGCGGATCATATTAACGAATATTTCCGAAAAGACCTTGGGAAATTTTTCCAAAGAGTCGGAAAATGATTTGCCCGTTTTAATGTTAGCCGCAATGGCGCGCAAAATTTCCTGGAATTTAATGTTATCTGTTTGCAAAGCCAGCGAATCCAGCGCCTGCATCAGCGGAATTCCGCTTCTGATCATCAAATTAAGATTTTTGGTAAAAAAAAGTTTGTCGGTAATCTTAATCGACACCAGCATTTGATTAGCTTGACGCAAAAAATCGCTAAGCATAGCAGTTTGTTATTCTTTAGTTACACGCAAAACTTCTTCGATCGTCGTAATTCCATTTTTGGCTTTAATTAAGCCGTCTTCCAGCATGACACTCATCCCTTGCTTACGCGCGGCCAAACGCAACTCCGCGGCCGTCGCCTTGTTCATAATTAAAGTTTGTATTTCCGGGGTTACCTCCAACACTTCGTAAATACCCAACCGGCCTTTATAACCCGTGTTATTGCACTTTTTACACCCCTTGCCTTTAAAAAACAAAAGCGTGCCCAAACTCTTCTGCCCGCTTTCGATTACTCCTTCCTGCTGTAATACTTTTAGAAAAAAATTAACATCCACCTGATCAGATAAAGACTCGATCGCTTTTTTGTCCAATTTATAGCTCATGATGCAGTGCTGGCAAATTTTTCGCACCAAGCGCTGACCCACCACCACGTTTACGGTCGAGGCGATTAAAAAAGACACAACTCCCATATCCAACAGCCGCGGCAGAGTGCCTGGCGCGTCGTTGGTGTGCAGGGTCGACAAAACTTTGTGGCCGGTCATGGCCGAATGAATGGCGATTTCGGCGGTTTCCTGATCGCGAATTTCTCCAACCATTATAATGTCCGGATCCTGCCGCAATAGCGCCCGCAGGCCAATGGCGAAAGTAAATTTAATCTTGGGATTGACCTGGCTTTGATTAACGTGCTCCATCCGGTATTCAATCGGATCCTCAACAGTGGCGATATTAACCTCCGAGGTGTTTAAGCGGCTTAAAATCGCGTATAAAGTTGTAGTTTTGCCGGAACCGGTCGGGCCGGTCACTAAAATCATGCCGTATGGTTTGTCGATCCCAACTAAAATTTTCTTAAAATCTTTATCGCGAAAACCCAAATCTTCCAGCTTCAACAATTTATTGCCCTCATCCAAAAGCCGCATCACGATTTTTTCGCCGTCGAATACCGGAATGGTGGAAACGCGAAAAGAAATTTTGTAATTCTCGTCTTCGATTTTAAAACGGCCGTCTTGGGGCAGGCGATGCTCGTCCAATTTTAAGTTCGCCAAAATTTTAATCCGCGCAATAATTCCGGACAACACTGTTTTAGGCAAGGTCATCACCGGGCGCAAAATGCCGTCAATCCGATAACGGACGATTACCTCCTTCTCCTGCGGTTCAATGTGAATATCAGATGCCCCTTCGAAAATGGCGTACTCCAAAAGGGAATTGACCAAGCGCACCACCGGCAAATCAGTCGCCAGCTTCTGCAACTGCTTATCACCGTCTTCGCCGTCGACGCTTTCGACTTGCCAAGTGCTCTTGCTTAAATTTTTAAATTCAATTTCCAAGCTTTGGTGATATAATCTTAACGCCTGGGAAATCGAAGCCGGGCTGGTTAAATTTATTTCCAGAGGACAGCCGGTTTTCTTTTCGATAAATTCAAAAGTCTGAATATCGTCAGGGTCAACCGCCGCCACTTTTAAAATCCCGTCAGTCGTTTTTTCATAAGCCAAAATATCATGCGTTTTGGCGATGGGTTCGGGTATCAAAAAAAGAATATCCTGCCGGATATTGCGGTCCTTAAGATTAATAAACGGCCGGCCGATTGATTGGGCCATTAATTGATAAATCGCTTCTTCGCCGACTACTTCCTTGCTCACTAAATAATCAATTATCTGCTCGCCTTTAGCCTCAGCTTCTTCGACGTATTTGGCATAGTCTTTAGCGTTCAGCAGACCTTCTTTGACGATAACTTTTTGAATTTGCGGGACAGTATACATATTAACGTTAACTATTGAATTGACTTTTGGTTAATTTATAGGTTATCATTAAAGTAAATATGCAACTTATTAAACTCAAATTTAATCTATGGAAAGCGCCCCTCTTGGCGGCGTGCATATTTAATGGATTGCTGTGGGTGTACACCTGGTGGACTTACCGCGGGGCCACTGATTTGGTTCCCCTTCATTATACCATTTATTTCGGCCCAGATCTATTAGATTACAAGATTAAGCTTTTTACCTATCCGCTACTGGGTTTGATTATCCTGGGCAGTAACCATTTACTGGCGAAAATTTTTGCAGAGGAACGGCTGTTAGTTTACTTTCTGGTGGTAGCGGCAATTATCGCTCAAATCATATTGCTGCTTTCGGAAATATCCTTGGCAGTTAACTATTATTAAATAAAAATGACCTCCCTTTTGATAATCAAAATTTTTGCGCTGGCGACGATCTCTTGTTTAGTTGCCTTAGCGCTGACTCCACTTTTAAACCGTGTCCTCTCTCATTATAAATTAGGTAAAAAAATTCGTCAAAAAGAAACACCGTTATATTTTAATTTGCACCGGCACAAGGCCGGTACGCCGACCATGGGCGGCATAGTTATTTGGGGGACCACTTTGATCCTCGCCGTGCTTTTGGCTCTTTTGGCAAAAATCAGCGGCAACCCGATCTTCGACCATTTAAATTTTTTAAATCGGCAAGAAACCTTATTGCCGTTAGGCGCTTTAGTAACCGCGGCCATGGTTGGATTGGTGGACGACTTTCTGTCTCTCCTAGGCTTTGGCGGGCATCAGTACGGCGTTAAATTTCGCTATAAAATATTCTTGTATATTTTAATCGCTTTATGGGGGGCATTATGGTTTTATTACAAATTGGATTGGGATATAATTCACTTGCCATTTGACGGCGACTTGCGGTTAGGCTGGCTGTTTATACCTTTCTTTGTGCTGGTAACAGTCGGCACATCTTTCGCGGTCAACGAAACCGACGGCCTCGACGGCTTGGCCGGGGGAGTGCTCCTAACCAATTTCGCGGCGTTCGGCGCCATTGCTTTTGCCGCTCAAAAATACGACCTGGCGGCGCTCTGCGCCGTTATCGCCGGGGCTTTAATCGCTTTCCTCTGGTTTAACGTTCCGCCGGCAAAATTCTTTATGGGCGATACTGGCAGTATGTCTTTGGGCACGGCGCTGGCCATCATCGCTGTTTATTTAAAAGCCAGCTTGGTTCTGCCGGTGATCGGGGTAGTTTTGGTGGCCGAGGCCGGTTCGGTAATCATTCAACTTTGGTCAAAAAAGTTTCGCGGAAAAAAAGTTTTTCTTTCCAGCCCGTTGCACCATCATTTAGAAGCCAAGGGTTGGTCTGAATCTAAAATCGTAATGCGCTTTTGGATGATTTCCATGATTGCCTCAATGATCGGATTAATATTGATTTTAATGGATCGAACGCTATAATATGTTTTAAAGCAATGAGTAAAAAAATTAAAAAACAATTTCTGCCTACGACCGGCCAAAAAGTGGTGGTGATGGGTCTAGGCCTGCACGGCGGGGGAGTGGCAACCGCCGCTTTTTTTGCTAAAAGCGGAGCAACGGTTATCGCCACCGACTTAAAAAGCGCTGATGACTTGGCTTTGTCTTTAGAAAAATTGCGCAAATTTAAAAATATTGAATATGTTTTAGGCCGGCATCGGGCCAGCGACTTTAGTGATGCTGATTTGATTATCAGAAATCCAGCGGTGCAAAACGATGCTCCGCTTTTGCAATTGGCCAGAAAAAATAATATTCCGGTTCATACGGATATTAGCTTTTTTTTAAACTTACTTAGAAATTTGACCTGCCTCGCCGGCAGGCAGGAATTAGAAATTAAAAATTTTCCGGTTATCGGCATCACTGGCACCAAAGGCAAATCAACGACCGCCGCTTTACTGCATCATGTTTTGACAAAATGCGGTCAACAGACGCTTCTAGCTGGGAATATCTGCAAATCTCCGCTTAACTTTGTCAAAATCAATAGCAAAAATTGGAAATTAGAAATTCCTGCCCGCCAACAGCTTGAGCTGCAGGCGATTGCAGGCGGGGAAAATTGGAAATTTATAATCTTAGAACTCTCTTCCTGGCAACTTGAATCACTGGGGGAGCATCGTTTATCGCCAAAATTGGCTTTGATTACGAATATTTTACCTGATCATTTAAACCGTTATCAAAATTTTGCCGCTTATGTCCAAGCCAAAAAATTGATTTATAAATATCAAACCAATAAAGACGCCTTATTTTTGAATTCTGCTGACCCGCGACTTCGCCAAATCGGCGCCAGCCCGAGTATCAAAGCAAAAATAGTTTGGTATGGCGCATCCGGCAAAGACGGCTCTCTCAGTTTGATTCATCCCAATAATCTGTCGGCAGTTAAAAGCGTCTGTCGCTATTTAAAAATACCGGCCAGGCCGATGGAAAAAGCGATTAAATCTTTTCCCGGGCTCAACGGCCGACTGGAGCATCTCGGCATAATTAACGGTATTACCTACATTAATGACACCTGCGCCACCCAGCCGGAAGCAACTATTTACGCGATTGATAAATTAAGCGGGAAAAAAATCATCTTGATCGCCGGCGGAGAAGATAAAAAACTTGATTTTACTGAACTGGCCCGGACGATCGCTAAAAAAGTTAAAACGCTTGTCTTATTTAAAGGGTCGGCCTCGGATAAAATACTGCAATGGCTAACGCCCAGTAATCGCGATAGCCTAAAAATTATTTCGAACTTAAGCGCGATGAAGACTGCCGTGCAATGCGCCCAGGCCGAGGCCAAGCGCGGCGACATAATTCTGTTATCGCCTGGGAGCGCGAGTTTTAATTTATTTGTTCACGAATTCGACCGTGGCGATCAGTTTAAAAAGTACATCAACCAGTCCGCTTGAATCTGTAAAAAGTATGACGCTTGTTAAAAAACACCATCCCAATTATCAGCTAATTGCCTCTTTTGGCTTAATTTTAATTTTCGGTTTGATTATGCTGACATCGGCTTCGCAGGTGGTCGGCTTGGATAAATTCGCCGACCCCTACTATCACCTTAAACACCAGCTGTTAAAAGGCGTCTTGCCAGGTTTTATTTGCTTGCTCGTTGCTGCTAAAATTCCTTACAAGTTCTGGCGGCGTTTAGCGTTCCCGCTATTCATTGTTTCCATTATCCTCCTGCTTTTGGTTTTTATTCCTGGCCTAAACTTTAGCCATAACGGCGCCAAGCGCTGGTTAGTTTTTGGGCCTTTAAACTTTCAGCCGACAGAGTTTGTTAAAGTGGGCGCGATTATTTTTTTCGCCGCCTGGTTTTCGCTCAAAAAAAAACTGGAAGAGATCAAGAGTTTTCAATACACCCTCTTGCCGTTTATTAGCTATTTAGGTATGATAACGGCGCTCATCGCGCTGGAGCCGGACATTGGCACTCTATCGGTAATTGTTTTGGCGGTTTTGGCAATCTATTGGGTGGCTGGCGCCCGTTTTTTGCACCTCGCATTACTGGCACTTTTGGGAATCGTCGCGTTTTTAATTTTGATTTTAGCGGCGCCGTATCGGCTGGCGCGGGTGACCAGTTTTTTTAATCCGGAAAGCGACGTTTCCGGCAGCAGTTATCAAATTAACCAGTCGCTGATTGCCGTTGGTTCGGGCGGACTTTTTGGGCAAGGGCTCGGGCAATCGAAACAAAAATATCAGTACCTGCCGGAAGTGGTCGGGGACTCGATCTTCGCTGTAATCGCCGAAGAACTGGGTTATCTTATTACAGCGGCCTTTCTCTTGCTCTACTTATTCTTTATCACTCTCTGTTACCAGGTTGCGGCCCGCAGTCCGGACTTCTTTGGCAAATTTATTGCCACCGGCATTGCCACCTGGCTGGCTTATCAAGCTTTGATTAATGTGAGTTCCATGGTCGGCGTTACGCCCTTAACCGGCTTGCCGTTTCCTTTTTTAAGCTACGGCAGTTCGTCAATGATCGCGACCTTAATTGCCGTCGGACTCTTAATCAATATTTCCCAATATACTTATACGCCGACGCTCGCACCGCTTAAATCCAAAAAAAGAACAAAATGATTTTCACCCGCAAAAATTTGTAAGGCAAAATTTAGGCGGGTACCCGCTAACTATGCGCATTATCTTAACCGGTGGCGGAACGCTGGGATCAGTAACCCCGCTTTTGGCCATCGCTCAAAAATTAGAAAATCGCCAAACGACCGTTGAATTTCTTTTTGTTGGATCGAAAAAAGGTCTGGAACGCGAACTGGTATTAAAGTCCGGCTTAAAATTTAAAAGCATCCCCACCGGCAAACTGCGCCGATATTTTTCCTGGCAAAATTTGGTCGATTTAGGCAAACTTGCGTTAGGTTTTATTAAATCTATTGCAATCCTATGGACTTTTAAACCACAGCTCATTATCGCGGCCGGCAGTTATGTTCAGGTGCCGCTTATCTGGGCAGCCGGAATTTTTTACCCCCGCGTAAAAATAATGATTCATCAGCAAGATGTCAAGAAAGGCCTGGCCAATGCCTTATGCGCCCGATTCGCGGATAAAATAACCGTTTCCCTTAGTAAATCGCAAGCTGATTTTCCCGGAGATAAAGTGACCCTTACCGGCAACCCGATTCGTGAAGAAATTTTGCACGGTGACATCAAATGGGCTTTCTTAAATTGGTCGCTTGTTACCAACTTGCCGGTAGTTTTGATCTTAGGCGGCGGCACCGGAGCTTTAACGTTAAACGAGAAAGTTGTTTCAGCGCTCCCGCAACTCTGCAACGTTTGCCAAATTATTCATATTACCGGAGCAGGCAAACAATTAGCGGTTAAGGCGCCCACTGCCAACTACTTGGCGACGGAATTTTTGACCGACGATTTAAAGCATGCCTACAGCGCCGCTGATTTAATCATCACCCGCGCCGGCTTTGCCACTTTAAGCGAACTGGCCGCTCTGAGCAAACCGATAGTCATTATTCCCTTACCCGGCACGCATCAGGAAGATAACGCCCGTTTCTTCGCCGGAGCCGAAGCGGCGGTGGTTTTAAATCAAGCGAGTTTGACTGCGGATCAATTAGCGAGCACTATTCGCGAGCTTTTGACCGACAACGATCGCCGGTTTCATTTGGCGGTTAATATCAACAAACTTATGCCCAAAGATGCGACTGCCCGATTTGTTAAAGAAATTATTAAGTTGATTGATCGAACCATCCAGTTAAAGCAATGGTAATATGGAACATTTTTTTAGTAAATCCGAGCGAATTCTGTTTATCGGCATCGGCGGCATCGGCATCTCTGCCATCGCCAAGCTCGCCCTAAGCCAAGGGGCGACAGTTTTTGGCGTTGATCTGGCAAGCTCAAGCATCACGCGCGATCTGGAAACCTCAGGAGCAATCATTAAAATTGGCCGCCAAGCAACTTTTGACCTCAAAAAACAGGGCATCAGTTTGATTGTTCAAACAACCGCGGCACCGGCTACGCACCCGCTTATTAAAAACGGTAAAAAACTAAACATACCGATTTTAACTTATCCGCAAATATTGGGTGAGATTTCTAAAAAATTTATAACTATCGCGGTTTCCGGTATGCACGGCAAAAGCACCACAACCGCGATGATCGGAATTTTATCGGTTGAGGCCGGTTTGGATCCGCTCGTGATTGTTGGAACCAAAGTAAGAGAGTGGGGCGGAAATATTCGGCTGCCGCTAAACTCTCGATTCAATAAAAATCAGCCGCTTTTTATTGTTGAAGCCGATGAGTACAAAAGCGCCATGTTAAATTTATTGCCGACTGTTATTGTTTTAACCAGAATCGAAGAAGACCATCTTGATTATTACCGCGATCTCCAGCACATTAAACAAGAATTTAAAAAATATTTAAAAAATCTGGCCCCGTGCGGCGCCCTAATCGCGAATTGGCAAGATAAAAACATCAGGACACTGGCAAAAAACATCCCCAACAAAATTATCAAATATAATAATAATAATGATGATGATGCATTGGCGGCGAAAATAAAATCAATCCTCAAGGTTCCTGGCCGGCATAATCTGGAAAACGCTTTAGCCGCCTACAAAGTAGGGGAATATCTAGGCTTATCCGAAAAACAAATTTTATCCGGGCTCGCTAAATTTAACGGCACCTGGCGCCGATTGGAGCTGGCAGGAAAAATCAAAAAAAATAATGCTGAGATTAACATTATTTCCGATTACGCTCACCATCCTTCCGAGATAAAAGCGTCGCTCCAGGCGATCCGCGAGCAATATCCCGATAAACGCATCCTGCTGGCCTATCAACCGCACCAGCATAATCGCACCAAAAAATTATTTAAAGATTTCGTAACTGTCTTTGACCAGGCAGATGTAGTAATTATGAACGAAATTTTCGATGTAGCCGGCCGTGAAGAAAATCCTGACCAAAACATCAGCTCGCGTGATTTAGTGAGAGCGATACAAAAAAGAATAAAAAAGAGATTAGAAATTAAAAACTTAAAATTGCGTTCTTGTTGCTATGCTAAAAATTTATCAACGACTAAACTCAAAATTTTGAAATCAACCAAACCGAATGATATAATAGTCATCATGGGAGCAGGTGATATTGATACGGTGGCGCGACAACTGGTCGCTAAAAAATATGGCAAAGTTAAATACCATCAACAATCTTAATATTCAAACAAACGTCTTGTTGGCGCCGTACACCGCTTTTAAAATCGGCGGGCCAGCGGATTATTTTATAGTGGTAAAAACCGAGTCTGAGCTGATTAGCGCCTTAAACTGGGCGATAGAAAAAAAACTGCCCTATTATATTTTAAGCGGCGGTAGCAATATCTTGGTGGCTGACCACGGTTTCCGCGGTTTAGTGATAAAAATGGCACTGGATCAATATAAAATTGTCCGCCATCAGGTAATCGCCGATAGCGGCGTTTCGCTCCAATTGCTCGCCAAAAAATCCGCCGAGCTGGGCCTTGAGGGTTTAGAATTCGGGATTGGCGTTCCCGGAACCGTGGGCGGAGCGGTTTACGGTAATGCCGGTGCCGCTGGACAAGAAGTAAAAAATGTCGTCACAAAGGTGAAAATTCTGCGTATCGAAAAAAACAAATTAAAATATGCGAGCCTCGGGCGGAGCGCCTGCCGTTTCGGCTATCGAGACAGTATTTTTAAAAAAAATAAAAACTGGATTATCTTAAGCGCCGTTTTTAACCTTAAAAAATCAACTCCCCAAAGGTGCCTTGATAAATTAGCCCAAATACTGAAAGATAAAATCGCCAATCAGCCCCTTGGGGCGCGCTCGGCCGGCTCAATTTTTATAAATCCGCCTGGGCATTCGGCATGGGATTTAATTTGCGAAGTCGAATTAAAAGGTTGCCGCATCGGCGGGGTGCAAATTTCCGAGAAACACGCCAATTACATTATCGCGACCGACAATGCGACGGCAGAACAAGTGGTAATGCTGATTGCCATGATCAAGCAACGGGTCCGCGACCGCCTTAAAATCCAGCTCCAAGAAGAAATCCAATACGTCGGTTTTTAATAAACACCAAATGCAACTAGATCACAAAGGCAAAAGGAAAATATTTTTTTTATTGGGCGGAATTCTCTGCCTGGCGGTTGTGATAACCGCGCTGATTCTGCCGCAGGCCGAAATCCGCCTCAAGATCAACGAAAAAAATTTCAAAAAAACCTACCAGGCTAAACTGGAACCGTCTTTGCAGAATCCTTTGCCAAGCCTTGACCTTTTACCGGCCAAACTGGAACCAATCTCCGAAACTAATCCTGAGGAACGCTATATATTCACCCAGGACAACATTATCAAATTTTTGGTGATTAAAATTGAAAGCGAAATTGAACCGGATGAAAAAATAAATCAAAACAGTTTAAAATATCAGGTTGAGGTTGTTGATAAGAAAAACAAAATGATAAAAATTTACGCCGAGACTAAAATTACGCCGAATATTGATCAAAAAAAAATAAAACTGGACCTCCGCGGGCACACCGTAAATTATGCGTTGAGCTATTTAAAAAATCTACCTGTAATTAATCAGGCAGATATCAAAATCAAACCAAAATTTTTACCGTTTTTGCCGATCATCCAGGATAGAATACGAATTACTCAAGACGATGAGTTGTAATTAACGGTTGCGTCGATTTTGCTTAAGCTGTGCGGGTGGCTTTCTTTGAGGCCGGCTGGCGTGATCTCCACAAAATGAGCCCGTTTTTGCATCTCAGTAATATTTTTAGCTCCCAAATAACCCATCGCCGATCTCAAACCGCCGGTTAATTGAAAAATCACGTCCGCGAGCAAACCGGCGTAACGAACACTGCCAGATATCCCTTCTGGCACTAGTTTTTTATTAGGGGCGCCGGCTTGGCCGTAGCGATCCTTAGAACCGCACTCCATCGCTTCTAAGGATCCCATGCCCCGATAAATTTTATTTTTCTCGCCATTTTTTTCTTCCAGCTTGCCTGGGGATTCGTCGGTACCGGCCAAGAGGGAACCGATCATTACGCAATCAGCGCCAGCCGCAATGGCTTTGGCGATATCGCCTGAATATTTAATCCCGCCATCAGCAATAATCGGCACTTCCAGCCGTTTTGATCGCCGTCGGCCAGCAACTGCTTCTACAATTGCCGTAATCTGCGGCACGCCGACGCCGGTAATTATTCTGGTCGTGCAAATTGATCCAGGGCCAACGCCTACTTTAATCCCATCAGCTCCGGCCTTAATTAAATCATCAGCCGCCTCGCTTGTAACGATGTTGCCGGCAATAATGTCCACTGCCGCTAACCGCGAATCTGCTTTAAGGTCGCGCACCATCTTGGCGACGCCCAGAGAATGGCCATGCGCGGTGTCCACCACCAAAACATCAACTCCGGCCGTGGCCAGCGCCAAAGCCCGATCAAATTGCTCACTGCCAACTGATATCGCGGCGCCGACTTTAAAGCCGGCGGCTTTTACTTTTTTAACCTCCGCCGCCTGCGAGGTAATATCCATATTTTTATGGATAAAACCTAAACCTCCGGCCTGGGCCAAGGCAATGGCCAATCTGGACTCGGTAACCGTGTCCATCGGCGAACTTACGATGGGAATGTCAAGCAAAATCCGGCGCGAAAGCCGGGCGGAGATATCGGTTTCCCGCGGTAATATTGCGGATTTCTGAGGTATTAATAAAACGTCGTCAAAGGAAAGCGCTTTTTTTATGATCATAGTTTTAAAAATGATTAAACCAAAAACTTACGCAATGTTATCCTTGTCATTTATTTTAACGGCAATGTAAAACTGAAAGTACTGCCTTTACTTTGGATTGATTCAAACCAAATCCGTCCGCCATGACCCTCGATAATATTTTTGGTAATAAATAATCCCAGGCCTGATCCGGAAGTTGAGGCCATGGCCGCGTTTTCCGCCCGATAAAATTTAGTAAAAATGCGTTGCTTATTATCTTCCGGAATGCCAATGCCGGTATCCTTAACCGTAAACAGAACTTCCGATTTAGCCTTATCAAAACTAAGCGAGACCGTAACGTTGCCGTGCGGCGGCGTGTAATTAACCGCGTTATCAACTAAATTTTCGATTACCAACACCATCTTTTCTTCGTCGACGTTTACTGGCAACACTTTTTCGCGAGGTTTAATAAATTTAAAATTCAATTGCTTATTTTTACTGACTTCCAGAAAAGGCGCGATAACCGTTTCCGCTAATTTAATGAAATCAACATTCTTATTTCGTAAAACAAACCGACCCTGCTCAATCCGGGCCACATCCAATAAATAATTAACCAGCCCGATCAACCGCTCGTTATGTTCATCTGTCCGCATCAGCAAATCACGCTGTTCGGCCGTAATAGCCCCCAGATTGCCGTGCAACAGCAAGTGCAAACTCCATTTAACCGTGGTGAGCGGCGTCCGGAGTTGATGGGCGGCTACCGAAACAAATTCGGTCTTCATTGTTTCTATAGCTTTTTCTCGCGTAATATCATGCAAAATAACCATTTTCCCAAGCGTTTCTCGACCGGTCAAAAAAGGAAAAGCCGAGATTTCCAAAACCTTATCCGATTTAAGCTCTAACTGTTTGCGGTAAACTTTTTTGATATTCAGGCCCAAAAAATTGATGAGCGGCATAATATTAGTAACTTTCGTAAGAGCCGCGGCCATTTTGCCGACCACGGACGATTCGTCCAATTGCATCATTTCTTTTGCTTGCGGATTGATCAGCGTTAAAACATTGTGAGGATCAAAAATTAAAATTCCATCAGCGAGATTTTTGATTATGGCTAAAGTTTTGTCGCGCTCTTGCTCAACCTTCTTCTGCTCTTCGGCCACGTCCTCTAAAATATTCATTAAAGCCGCCCGCGAACGCAACAGATCTTCGCTTTTTTCTTCCAACTCGATAGTCCGGGCGCAGACTGTGCCATTCCGGCCTTCGGTTAACTTAACATTTTCGCTAATGTCGTATATCCCGAGAAAATATCCGATAATATTTTTTTCACAATCATGGCGCGGTGATAAATATAAACTTCTCGAAATCTGCCGATCGCGCAGTAAAAGCGTTGCTCTGGCGCCTTTAATAACTTCGCCTTTAAGCACACGCGCTTCCAATTCGGCGAACTGTTCTTGTTCACAAAAAAGCTTTGCGACTGTACTTCCTAAAACTCCCGCTTTTTTTAAACCGATTAAATTTTCAAAAGCCTGATTAATATCCAAAATAAAGCCCAGCGGATTAACGATTATAACCGGTAAAGGCAAAAATGCTGAAAATTCATCCAAATAATAACGCAAATCTTCCAAATCTTTGCGCAAATATTCTAATTTGGTTGTAGCACTGGGCAGTGTTGCCGATTCTGGCATAAAATTTATAATTTACGTTTAATCGGTCGGCGGGCGCTAACTTTGGGCGACTTGGATCCGCGCTTCTGCAATTTGCTGATTTCTCTTTTTAGCTCGATCATTTTAATTTCTCGGCCGACGGTCAGCCGCTGAAATTTTTCCAAATTTTGGATTTGCTCCGTTAACTGTTTTTCGAATTTTTTCGTTTCGGTGATGTCAACTAACGAAAAAATATACCCTACCACTTCGCCGTCCTCGTCGCGCCGAGCAATCGCCGAAACCGAAACTATAATCTCTCGTCCGGACTTGGATCGTACCACGGTTTCGAAACCAAAAATTTCACCCTTACCAACAAGCTGATTAGTCAACTGGCTAAAAAATTGTTCACTGACAAAAAGAATCTTAAGCGCTTCGCCGACAATTTCGTCTTTGGCGTATTCAAATAAAAAATTAAACGTGTCGCCCGTTTCTAAAATCGTAAAAATCGGATTAGTACTGCAAACAGGGATCGGCAATACTTTCCAAAAGCTCTGGATATAACTCTCCAACACCCCGACATCTTCTTGCAACTCTTCGGCTCGCTTTTGTAAAAGATGATCGTAAGTCATGCTACAGTGTCCAATTTAACTGGTACTCATGAAAAGGAACTCCTGTTTTAAAATGACAGTCGTTTTCTTTGGCCGTAACCACCGAAGCGACTGGCCGCGTTAATTTGGTCGCCCGGGCAAAATAACCCTCATAATATTTGCACAACAGGGGATGGAAATTAAAGTTTTTGAGATGCAATAACATCTGGCGGTTAGTCTCGTCCACGCTTACCACTTCCATATCACCAACTGTATAATGTTTGCGCCAATAACGAGGAATTTGCTCGGCAAACTTTTTTACGGACGGAAACAGTTTAAAAAACAATTTAACAATCACTGATACTTGCGGCGCGTTTTCTCCCATCTTTCTAATGTCTTCGTCCGTCCAGTTTAACACCTCCTTAATGGCGACAAGCGACAACATCCGCCAGGCGACTGGATACCAATTCATCGCTTTAATCTCGCTAAATTTGACGGGTATATCCCAATCAGCCAATTGTTTCTCGATTTGCGGCAAAATTTGCCCCTGCCCCCGTAGAGTAATATAATTGGCATCAGTCAAAAAGACTACCCCGCGGGCATCGCCTTCCTTGGCCAGAATCGCTTTAACTTCTTCGGTCGTAATCATATATTTATACAAGCAATTATTACCGCCGAAAGCCCTGGTACGTCATTCGAGAATGACGTACCCTGTCGCTCGTGAACGACGGGGTAAACGGAATAATCGCCGACTTAACAAACACGTTAATAGATCACCAATAAAACATTAGTCCAATTATGAAAACAATTGATCTGCCCCACTGGCGCAATTTCGCCAAAAGTATAACAGCCGAGCCAGGGGACATCTTTGCCTAACAGATCTTGGCTCGCCGCGATCTCCTGGTGGGCCGCGTCAGCTCCCATTAAATTCTGGCCCCGGCCGATGCAATCAAACTGCCAAACAAATTTTGCCGCGGCTGAACCCAGATTATCTTTAACCGCGGCTAAACTGTCCTTCAGCTGATGCATAATGCGGGCAAACTTTCTTTCGCAAACCAGTATTTCGGTTCCCACCGGCATCTCGCCGCTCATATAGAGCGAACCATCAACCGAGTCGAGTCGCAGTGGGATTCTTAGCACCACGTCCTCATAATCTGCCGAAACCTTAATCGGCCTAATGCCCATGCACACGCCGGAAATAACCACGCCGTTTAAATCCTTGACTTCTTCCCCCACATATTCGCGAAAAATATCAAATGCCGGTTTACCGTTAATTTCGTAGACATGATTCCCTTCGGCTTTAGTAACGGTATGGGTAATATCAGTCGCTAAAGCGCCATGGCTAACCGCCGTCGCAAAACTAAAATCACCGGAAAGCAATAAACCAACTGCCGAATTAATCAGCACTTGATCGCCAAAATATTGATAGGTATCTTTTAGCGTTAACAGTCCGCCCGAAGCGCCGCCGACAAAAGGCACGGGTGTTGGCAAGTTTGTTTCTAAACCTTTGAAAAAATCGCTGGAATTGACGCCTAAACCGTCGGGCAGTGTAATTAACAATTTGGCATTTTCCGGCCAATTGTCTTTTAACTGCTCAGCCAGCTGCTGCCCGACTCCGTGCGAATTTTCTTTAAGCCCGGTGGCAAAAACCGGCTTAAATTTGATTTCGTCGGAGGCAATTGCCATTACACCGACGACACGCAAATCTTCGTCTGGCCCGTCTTGAGTGACAATTCCGGCGACGCTGAAACCAACCAAAGGCGCCTCTTTGGTAAGTGATTTGATGCCTTTTAACATTTGATCCTGCTCGTAACCAACAGTGCCGACGACAAAAACCAAATCAGTTTTGTCCAAGCCAGCCGCCTTTAAGGCCAGCTCGGCCGCTTCGACGCCGGCTTCGAACGAATTTGTTTTTTTTGATTTACCAACTCCGACTTTGGTAGGCATAAAAAATCAACGCTAACCGCATTTGAATGTTAGATCATGCGGTCAAGTTGCTATGTTAGTATTCCCATCATTATATCATATCCCAAATTATCCGCCTAGACGAACCGCGACTTTTTCTCTATACTAAAAAAATGACGAAATCGGACCATCAACAAATAGCGATCCTCGACTTTGGGTCGCAATACACGCATTTGATTTCCCGGCGCATCCGGGATTTTAACGTCTACTCCCGCATTTATCCGACTAACGTTCCGGCCAGCACTTTAAAAAAACAAAATTTAATCGGTTTGATTTTATCCGGCGGACCCAACAGCGTTTACGATCAAACCGCGCCAAAATTTGATCCGCGCATTTTTGATCTTGGCCTACCGACCCTTGGCCTGTGCTATGGCCACCAATTGATGGCCCAGCACTTCGGCGGAGAAGTAAGGCCTGGCAAGGTACGAGAATACGGAGTTGCATCGTTAAAATTAAAAATTGACAATCTATTCTATGATCTTCATGATAATCTCGTCGTCTGGATGTCGCATGGCGATAGCGTCGCCAAACTGCCGACAGGTTTTGAGGTAATCGGCTCGACCGCAGACTGCCCGGTGGCGGCCATGGCCAACCGGCAAAAACGCCTTTATGGTCTCCAGTTTCATCCGGAAGTGCATCATACACGCGACGACAATCGCATTCTTTACAACTTTGCAATCAATATTTGTGGGGCTAAAGGAGACTGGCAAATTGATGATTTGTTGGCCGAGATACTAAATGACATCAAGCTTGAGGCCAAAGGCAAAAAAATTTTTATGTTAGTTTCCGGCGGCGTGGATTCCTCAGTGGCTTTCGCGCTCCTGGAAAAAGCACTAGACCGGGAAAATGTTTTGGGCTTGCATATCGACAGCGGCTTGATGCGCCAAAACGAATCGTCCCAGGTGAAAAACGATTTGGAGAAAGCTGGTTTTGATAATTTGAATATTGCGTCAGCTGAAGATACTTTTCTCGATCGGCTGGCCGGCATTGCCGACCCTGAGGAAAAACGCCGGATTATCGGCGAAACTTATTTAGACGTGGCTGAAAGCTGGTTTGAAAAAAATGTTCATGTCTGGAACGACGCCTGGCTTTTGGGGCAAGGCACCATTTATCCGGACACGATTGAATCCGGCGGAACGCGCGAGGCAGATAAAATCAAAACCCATCACAACCGTATCCCTCGAATTCAAAAAATGATCAGAGAAGGACGCGTGATTGAACCTTTAAAAAATTTTTACAAGGATGAAGTACGCCAAATCGGCCGCCGGCTTTGCCTGCCGGAACATCTTTTGACAAGGCATCCTTTTCCCGGGCCAGGGCTGGCAGTTATGATTTTATGTTCGCCTCCAGAGTTGACCTTGCCCAAAATCACCCTACCAACCGGAACACGACTTTTGCCAATCCAAAGCACCGGCGTGCAAGGCGACCAGCGGTCTTATGCTTATCCGCTCATGATCGCAAAAAAAATGACACCCAAGGCGTTGGAAAAATTTTCCACGAGCATAACCAACCGTTACCGCGAAATCAATCGGGTCGTAAGACTACTCTGGGCGCGCGGTTTTAGTGAAAAAAATATTAAATTGACAAAAATGACTTTTCGGCAGACGCCAAACCTGTTCGTCACCAAGGACAGGCTGGATCTTTTACGCGCGATTCAGGCGAAAATTTCTTATTTGATTGATCAAGCTGGGCTTGATAAAAAAATCTGGGAATTCCCGATTGTTTTGCTTCCTCTGGGCATTGACGGCGGGCAATCAATTGTACTGCGGCCGATTAGTTCGCAGGAGGCGATGACAGTTAACTTTTATTCTCTGCCGGCAACAATCATTAAGCAAATCATTAAAATAGTGTCCGAATTTCCACAAATCGACGCGCTGTTTTATGACGTCACCAATAAACCACCGGCCACGATTCAGTGGGAATAAACGAAGTTGTCATCCCGAGCGAAGTCGAGGGATCCCTTGTTTAAAAACGAAGAGAGATTCCTCGACTCCGCTTCGCTCCGCTCGGAATGACAATTTTTTGCCCAAGGCGATTATTTAACAATTCCAAACAAAATGCCTTTTATGATCAATATTCTTTCCACAATTCTGCCCCCAGCCACGCGTCGCAACGCCGCAATCATCACTATTTATAGTGCTGTAATTGGCGCGCTTTTTTTAATTACCAATGTGCTATTTAAAACTAAAGCTGACGCCAATGTTCTTGATCTAACCGCCTACACGCCCACCAGTACGCCAGCGATGATTATAATGGTTATTTTGATGGTCTGGATATTTTTTGCCGGCCTGGCGCTTTTGGCGGTCTACGGAATTTTTATTTCGCATCAAGCCAAACTGCAACCGGCCGCCGGTTTATTTTTGAATTTTTATCTGCCGTTTATTTTATGGCTGGCGATGTTTTTGTCGCTGGAATTCTCTTTCAAAATATTCGCCTTGATTTTCGAGCCGGCCATTGAACCCGGACCGGCGATCGTAATTAGTCTGGCGATAACTGTTTTGATAAACACCCTGGGCGTAGTTTTTTTGCATCATTATCTGGGGTCTGATGAACGCTTCGGGCAATGGTTAAAAAAATTGATCGGTTGGCCGAAAGGGGAAATGCCGGCCCTGCGCCAAATACTTTGGGGCGTCTTAGGTTACGCGAGCTTTGTGCCGATTTTTTTAATTGGGGCGGTTGTAAACAACGCGGTTCTCCAGCTGTTCGGACAAAATTTTCCGCCGCAGGCGATTATCGAATTTTCCTGGCAAAACCGTGATCCATTGATTACCGGCGTGCTGTTGATCGCCGTCGTGGCGGTCGCGCCTTTTTTTGAAGAAATCATCATGCGCGGTTTAGTCTTTCGCGGCCTGCTAAAACGATTTAAGCCGCCCATGGCGATGATAATTTCCGGACTGATTTTTGCGTCTTTTCATTTTAGCATTTTTGCTTTTCTGCCAATCGCCATCATCGGCACGCTCTTTGCCTGGCTATATCACCGCACCGGACAACTATTCCCGTCCATCATCGCGCACGGCTTATTTAACGGATTTAATTTTATGATTATGGAAATTATGAAGTCCGGTTAAAATTGGACATAATCAATAATTTATGATATTGTACAATCGTTATAATTCTCCTAAACATGCAATTCGCTAACGAATGAAAAGAGGTGAGAATAATGGGTTACTTCGGTCAAACGCATGTCCATCAAAAACCAAAAAATAATTGGACAGAAAAACACAAAAACAAAGGTAAAAATCGAAAAAAGAAAAAAATGATCGCAGGCGGGGTATACATGTATACTTGGTAAAATGATACCCACCACGAAGCCTTAATCTTTTCAACAAATTGATTAAGGCTTCATCTTTTTTAAATGTAAACTTTAAATTAACATTGCGTTTGAATTATTCTATTGATGATACCGGTGCGCGTTGACAAACAAGCGTCTAAGCCTTACTATTACACTATATGCCTAAAAAATTTACCCCAAAAAATCCGCCGCGCGTACCGCGTTCAACCGCCAGTTTCGATTATCAAGACGATCCCACCTGGCGGATATTTCGAATTATGAGTGAATTCGTTGATGGCTTTCAGTTTATCAGCGAATTCGAAAACGAGGTTACCTTTTTCGGTTCTGCCCGCTTTTCGCCTCAGCATAAATACTACAAAATCGCCAAAGATTTAGCCGAAAAATTATCACGCGCCGGTTATACCATAATCACCGGCGGCGGTCCTGGTATTATGGAAGCCGGCAACCGCGGCGCTATCGAAGGCAAATGCGGTGAATCTGTCGGCCTTAACATCCAACTGCCTTATGAACAGCGGGTAAATAAATTTGTCCAAAAAGGCATGGGTTTCCATTATTTTTTCACGAGAAAAGTAATGCTCTCGGCTTCGGCGCAGGCCTATGTATTTTTCCCGGGCGGTTTCGGCACTTTGGACGAATTTTTCGAAATCATCACGCTGATTCAAACAAAAAAAACTGAGAGCAACATACCGGTGATTTTAATCGGCGAGGAATTTTGGTCGCCGCTTTTGGACTGGATGGACAAGGTAATGTGCGAGCAAATTGAGGCCACCGCCAAAAAAGATTTAAAGCTTTACACGCTGGTTAAAAACTGCGACGAAGCTTACGATATCATCATCAAATCAAAACCGCGCATCTTCTTTTAACGGTTAGCCAAAAAAATTATGAATAATTTAAAAAAAATATTTGCATCGACCGCTCTTTCAATTATAATATTGATACTGACGCCGCTATCAGCTAAAGCGCTTTCAACGCCACCGGATAACCAACTGGCGATAAACGGCCTGGATATTAAAAGCGAGATCGAATGTTTAAGTTTAGGCGGCACTTGGGACAGCTGTCCGCCCAACGATTGCCAAAAAAGCGCGGCCTACAAAAATGGCGAAGTGATATGCCCGCAGGTTTGTGGCGCGCCAGAGTGCGCTGGCATCGTGCCGCAAGAAAGCCAAGATTTCTCCAGCGTGCAAAATCCTTTTGTCGATCAAACGGCAACCCAGGAAACACCCACCAATCTTGATCAAATCCAGCCAACCGGCGAAATTATTGATGGCCAATCTGGCACCCCAACCACGCCAGAGCTCACTGCCGGCACACAGTCTTCTTTGCCGGATTCTCAACTGGCCATTTTATTGGGCCTCGGTTTAGCCGGTATTTTAATCTATCTGTGGATTCAGCATAAAATCAGAAGCCAACAAAAAAACTCACCGACAAAAAAATAATTTACCGACATGCCCAGCTTAGCAAATTATCGGATAGTCAACGTTTCCCATGAAACTCACAATACATTCAGCTGGCAATTAACTCCGTGGAGCGGAGAAATTTTTGATTTTACTCCCGGCCAATTCGTGATGTTACATCTCCTAAATCCAGACGGGACTAGTCAAGCGAAAAAACCTTATTCCATCGCCTCATCGCCGTTAAATAAAAAGTATCTTGAACTGGCAATTAAAGTTCAGGGCAATTTTTCCGGACAGCTGGCAACGTTGCGGACCGAGGATTTAGTCGGAGTGGAAGGCCCGTTCGGCGCATTTACCTATCAACCTCAAAAACATAAACAGGTAGTGATGCTTGCCGGCGGCATCGGCATTACCCCGTTTATTAGTATGATCCGCTACTTGAGCGACGCCGCGCTGGAGGACAATAAAATTTGGCTATATTACTGCAATCAAACAGAAGCGGAAATCGCTTACCGGCGCGAGCTGGAAGAACTAGGCCGCCAAAATCCTAATTTAACGGTAACTTTTTCGGTTGATCGCTGTTTAATTGAAGGCTGTCCTGGCTGGTACGGTGAAGTTGGTTTTATCGATTCTTCCAAGATTGAGGAACATATCGGCGATTATAAGGACAAATATTTTTTTCTCTGCGGCCCGCCGGCGTTTATCCAAATCGCCGAAGGCATCATTAAAAATCACAACGTCCCGCCAGAGATGATCAAAAAAGAAGGATTTTAGGCATATTGTCATTCCTGCGAAGGCAGGAATCTATATAATAGCAATCATTTATGAGCAAAAAACCCGCACCCAAAGTATTAGTCGCCATGTCCGGAGGCGTGGATTCCTCGGTCACGGCGTATCTCTTAAAAAAGAAGGGCTTTGACGTTACCGGCGTATATCTGCAAGTGTGGTCCAATCAAGATTATTTGACCGACTGCCCCTGGCGCGCGGAAATCGAATCCGCCCAGCGAGCCGCCGAAAAAATCGGCATACCATTTCGGTCGCTTCACGTTGAGGATGAGTATCGCACCAAGGTGGTGGAATATATGATTGGCGGTTATCAGCAGGGGATCACGCCAAATCCGGATATAATGTGCAACCGCGAGATAAAGTTCGGGGTTTTTTTGGATTTTGCCGGCAAAGAAAATGTTGATTCGATTGCCACTGGGCACTATGCAAAAAATTCAAAGTTCAAAATTCAAAATTCAAAGTTAAGGTATAAATTATTAAAGGGCAAGGATAAAGAAAAAGACCAGAGCTATTTTTTATATACATTGACGCAGGAAAAGCTGGCAAAAATTTTATTTCCAATCGGCGATTATCAAAAAACCAAAGTACGAAAAATTGCCAAGAAAGCCAAGCTGCCAAACTGGGATCGTAAAGATTCGCAAGGCATTTGTTTTATCGGGCAAGTCGAACTACGGCGCTTTTTAAAAGAATATATCAATCCGCGCAAAGGTGAGGTGATTACCATTGACGGCGAAAAAATTGGCGAACATGAAGGAATTTTTTACTATACCATCGGCCAGCGCCACGGTTTGGATTTAGGATCAAAGACCGGGCAGGAAAGTTACTATATTGTCGAAAAGCGATTGGCTGACAACATAATTGTGGTAGCTAAAGGCCAAGATAATCAGCGGTTATTTCACCAAAAATTAGTCTGTAATCAACTTAATTGGATTTCTGGCGAGCAACCGCAACTGCCTTTAACCTGCCAGGCCAAAATCCGCTATCGCGGCGAAGATGCCGAGTGCCGAGTCAGTGAGTTTGATTTGCAGGAAAAATCAGGGCCACATAAAGATTTGCTGGTGGAATTCACCAAACCCCAGTGGGCCGTCGCCCCAGGCCAGTCGATTGTGTTTTATCAAAATGACGAGTGTTTGGGAGGAGGAGTGATAGACAGATAATTTTTAATTTCTATTCAATTTCTAATTCTGTCATCCCGACCGTAGTAGAGGGATCCCTCTTTTAAACCAAAAGAGATTTCTCGACTTCGCTCGGAATGACAAACAACAAACAATCCAACGCAACGGTAAAAAAATTAAAGCATTAAAAATTTAATAAAAAACGTATGTTCGAGCAAAATAGACAATCAATTGAAGCAATTTTAACGTCACCGCAAAAATATGAATGTCCTAAACTGACCCCAGAAATAGAGTCGCGCCATCACACACGATGCCCTGAATTTAAAAATCCTTTCGCCATCGAAGATTCCAACACTTACTACGACTGGGCACACTCATTTAACGGAGCGCTAATCGCCCATATGCAAGAGGCGTTAAAATGGACAACTAAAGACAATGCACGAGAACCAGGCTGGCAACTCGTAACTACCGGCAGTGACGCTCGTTTAGAAAAAGGTATCCGTAGCCCTGATTCAAAAATTGAATTAATTCTATTGTCCGACAATGAAACCATCGCCGGTGCCAAAATCAGCGAAAAAATTAGTGATTTATTAATCCACCCCTATTATCAAGAATATCTTGCGCCCAATTTTGAAAAAAAAGACATCCGCCAGCCGCAACAACTCTTGAAATATGTTTCCGCTGACGGCAATCTAATGGGGACCTACCCTAATCGACTTAGCGGCGCCCGCCCTTTGTGTGGTGACGACCGAATGTTAAATCAGGCAAAATCGACTTTGGCGGATTATATTATAAATAACCCTAAAGGCGGCGAACTAATCAGAGAATTAAGAAAAAGACATTTAGACGTGTTTAAAAATTGTTTCGAAACCGGAATCAACCAGCATAAAGGGCAACCTGCAAAACAGTATGATTGGGAACAGGGCATTGCTTATTACAATCCACAGCAACAACTTTTTGGCTTCAAATATGGTCCGCTTCGCTACCTACAAACTGCGATCGAGCTGGCGGTATTGCATGCCACGCGCACTTCCCGCAGTCCGGTTATTTTAGAAAACCTGCCGCCCAATCCAGTTGAAAGCATCTATTTTTTATCAAATCTGTCCTTAACAAATCAAAACAACATCGCGACCCCGGTTCTACAACTGACCGAGCAAGAAATTACCGATCTCTCTGAGAGTTATAAATATTTTATTCATCTGCATCATCAAACACAATATCGTTGTCATTACGAAGGCCAGTCAGCAATGCCTTTTGACCGTGACACAGCCCGTTCCCATGCCCAACATTTGGAAACATTAGTAACAAAAGGGTTTAAAATAAAATAAAGCTAATTTTGAATTTTCAAATGTTTTAAAATTAAAGCATTAAAAATTTAATAAAAATTAAGAATTTAAAATTAAAAATTAGTTAATTAAATCTATGTCTCTAAAATCACAAATCCAAGCGCAATTAATCAGCACCATGAAAAGCAAAGACGAAGTCCGCCTGTCCACATTGCGTCTGCTGATTTCCGCCATCAAAAACAAAGAAATCGCCGAGCTTAAGCGTAATGAGGGATTGGGCGATGAGGAAGTTCTGGCGGTGATTGGCAAGCAAATCAAATCTCGCCGCGATTCGATCGAACAATTTACCAAAGGCGGCCGCAAAGACTTGGCAGACAAAGAAGAGGCTGAGCTCCAAATCCTCCAGGAATTTATGCCCGCGCAGATGGATGAGTCCGCGATCCGCAAAATCGTCAAACAAGTGATCGCCAGCGGCCTCAAAGACATGGGCCCTTTGATGGGCAAAGTGATGGGGCAGTTAAAAGGCCAAGCTGATGGCAGTTTGGTGAAACGGATTGCAGAAGAGGAGTTAAAACCCGCCTAAATTTTTGGGTAATTTTGGCGGGTAAAAAAAGTACCGACTCATCGTAAGAGGTGAGCCGGGTTGAGGGTCTTGTAAATAAATGGAAAAATTATTTTTTCTCCGATAACTTTGATAACTTTGTCCACAAGTTTCGTACTTGAGCAATTAACTCATCAACGCTTCCGCTGACACTGCACTGGACAAGCACTTCGACGCTTTCAGATGGTATTTTTCCATACTCGTCTGCATACATAATAATGTATGGCCAATACCCTTTAGCTAAATCTCGGTTTGCCTTTATCCACGAATATATATTCTCACTTCCCAAGATACTTACTTGCATAGCGGTCTTTAAAGTTAAAGCTATGCTAGCACTTAGAATAATCATCTCTGGGTGATGCTGTTTAAGCACCTTTATTGCCCCGCATGCATCACCGACAGTTTCAACTGTATTTTCTCCGGTAATATATTTTGCAATATGGTGGGCTATAATTGTACGTACATGCTGACAATCGCTGGTAGCTAGAAGCACTTTGACAGGTGTATTCGATTTTTCCATCACGAACCTCCTTTGTAATTAGAAACATTTTTTTGACGCTGAATTGATTTAAAAAATATCACAAAACACAACAAAAGTCAAATTTTTTACAAAAAAACACCTACTCCGGGGATGTAAAGTAGGTGCGAGAGAGAAAATTATTTCTTATTTTTTATATCAATAACCTCTTGTGCGATATCGCTCAGAGATACCTCACTTATATTTCGAAAAAATATACGTTCAATATCGTGAGCCATAAAATACACTATACTCTGTAATCGCCCAATTTGGGCGTCCGTACCAAGCACAAATACTTGCTGTTCGCTTTTTAAAACAGACGAAATAAATAGAAAAGCGAGCGCAGGTAACAATAAACTTTTTTCATCAAGCACGACGCCTTTTTCAAAAGGGGCGGTCGCGTTAATGATAAATACTTCAACGCCCTGCTCATGGACAATAAAGTCGAACGCATTGCTGATTTCTACGTATGATTTGCAAAGCATGCACTTTTCCTTGCCGTCTATTTTTGTATCAAAAGCAATTTTAATTTTTTGTGCCTCTTCATGATCAAACCCCACTATATGAACCCAAAAACCAAGATCACTAGGCATAATCAAATCTCCTTCCAGTCCCCGTGTATGATTACGACAATACTATAAAATTTACAATTAGTCAAATTTCCAACAAAAAAAGGGCTTTGTTGAATAAATGAATCAATTTATCCTTTATTTTAAGCCACATTTTACTTATTTCTCTATTTTTTACTCTTTTTTGACCGTCTAAAAAC
>Ga0209211_10001762_pt1 | contig 39527 bp, 35 predicted proteins | sample RifGroA2_FD_183992 | JGI IMG/M metagenome (GOLD analysis project Ga0209211, IMG submission 183992) | Groundwater microbial communities from Rifle, Colorado, USA - Groundwater A2 (SPAdes) (version 2) | ecosystem: Environmental > Aquatic > Deep subsurface > Groundwater | place: Rifle, Colorado...
TGCCCGATAAACTCGTAACTCGCCGGGTGAAATAAAGTCGTATTTCGCCACGTCACAGTTTCCTCAGCAGAAAAAGCTTACATCATTTTCCTTCAATTTCCAGATTAATTTTACTCTTATGGTTTTCTCGAAAAGAAGGGCCCTTCAATTCTATTATTTGTGAACACGCCATAATTCGATCAAAAATTGCTTCGGCCATCACCTTATCTTCGATGAGAAGCTCCCAACCTTTGCATTTTACCTGAGACGTCATTATTGTTGATCCTTTTTGATAACGATCTTCAAAAATCTCATAGAGAACACCAGCTTCTTTGTGAGAATAATTTCTAAGGCCAAAATCATCCAAAATTAAAAGTTTAAAACGGCTTAATCTCTGCATCAGCGTTAAATAACTGCCGTCAACTTCTGCTGCCTCAATTTCCTTAAACAGTCGATTAACCGAAATAAAATAACTTTCTATTCCGGCCAAGCAAACTGCATGCCCTATTGCCTGGGCCAAAAAGCTTTTGCCTGCACCTGTTCCGCCAATAAAAATTAGATTTTCATTTTTTTCTAAAAAGTAGAGTGACTTTAATTGTTGGATTGTCCCTTTATTTACGCCACGTTTGGGGGCGCACTCAAATTCCTCTAAGCAAACACTGTCCTTGAATTTTGCTCTCTTCCTTAACTTGTTGCTACGCTGGTTTTGACGATAAAGGCGTTCGTCATCGAGCAATAAATTAAAAAAGTCCAAGTGCCCGAGATTTCCTTTGGCCGCTTCTCCTAGGCGATAAATAAGGGCCTCCTTCATGCCGAAAAATTTCAAGTCGTTTAGCAGGTTAATTGCTTCATTCACAGATACCTCCTTGTAAGCAAATTAATTCACTATTTCTTATCGGTGCGATATTTACGCATTCATCTTTTTTGACCTTCCAGAAGCTGGCATAGTTTGAGACATGCCGATAGGTCAGCTTGTCAAATTCAAAGGCCATTTCTGCCCCATATTCCAACTGTTCCTTGTTGTATTTATTTTCGAGACCTAAAATCCCTTGAATCTTGCGTAAGGCCTTGAGTGGGTGTTGTCCTGTCCGCATTAGCTTTTCGATGACACCCTCCATATGTGGGCCGATGTTTTTTGCCTTCGCACGAGCGTGCTGAATATGAAAGTTTATATCGACAATCTTTTGTTCGGGGTAATGATCTTCAATCGTCGAATAGTGGGTGTGCCCCTTGAGTATCTGATGAACAGCAATGTTTTTTGTCTGATAATATGCATACAACATTTTCGCATTGAATCTGATGTCGACTTCTTTTCCAACATAGAGATGGGGTACTGAATAAAAATTTCTCTCGTGCTGGATATGACAATCGGGGTGGACCTTGCCCTTTTTAAAATAAAAAATTTCATAGGCAGACGCCGGCAGTTTGCTCAACGCAGATAATTCTTTCTCTAAGAATTCCTTGCGACTTTTGCCTCGTTCCTTCATGACATCATTGTTGATTTTAACTAGCCAATTCTTGAGTTCTTTATTCAGTTCGCTCAGCGATGTAAACGTTTTGTTTCTTATCCTCGAAAAAAAATCTCTTTGAGTAATCCCAATGGCCGCCTCAACATTCGGTTTATGGGTCGGCCTGCATACATCTGCCGGATCAATGGCCATACCATAATGTTTACAAAAATCTTGGTAAGTGGCATTGATCGTTGGAGCATGGCGATCTGGACGAATGACGGCGGTTTTGCAATTATCAGGAACGATATAACGAGGCACTCCTCCAAAGAAGAAAAGCATATTATTTTGGGCGCCAACGAAATCTTCGATTCTCTGAGTGAAGGTAAATTCCGCGTAAATATATCCTGAGTAACTTAAGGCTCCGACAAATAGCTCTGTCGATAAAAGCTCGCCAGTTGCTGGGTTTAGGATTTGGATGCTATCACCAGAATAATCAACCTCAGCACTGTCCCCAGGGCGCCGATGGATTTTAATTGTCACCTCGGGGGCATCTTCGCGATTATTTCTTAAATATTGGCAAAATGCCTGATAGCTTGGCAGGTCGCCAACTTCTTGCAACTCCTCGTAGAGTATTTTCTTTGGAACTTTGGAATTTATCTCTTTGTTTACGTGCTCCCAATCTAGATTCTTCACCCACTCAGGAATTTGCAAATCATTTGCAGGCGGTGGCCCATTCCAATAAGCACGAACCGTTTCTCGATTAATATTTAAAAGACGGGCCACTTCGCTTTTTGAATGGCCCCGCCCTTTCAAACGCAAAATTTCTTCCTGTATCACCACGTTCATCCTCTTTTTTGCCACCAGATCCCCCTCTTTTAAGAGGGGAAATCTTACAGTTAAGTTTGAGGAGTGTGACGTTTTGTGGGCCGGCGAGTTATGAGTTTATTTTTCGTGGCGAGTTACGAGTTTATCGGGCACAGGATTTAACAAAGTCCACAGAAGAAGCATCCGATGAAGAAAACTGTCTTCCTTATCAAATGAGCGATAAATTACGGGCTGCCCACGGTTACATATAAGCCATTCTCTTTTCATTGCCAGCCCCCAGTTTCCATACTTTTCTCGATGATATTCAGACGTATGGAAAGGGATATCGGTGAACGATATCATTGGACTCTCAAAGGATAATTGCCCCACCTCTACCTGGAGCTTTTTTGCCATTTGAGGATGAATTTTTGACATTTCCCTGCAATTAGAAAATTTAAAACCTTTCAAAATTATATTTTTTAAAATGATGAAACATTCTTCCTCTGGCAGGGTATAGTATTCTTTTGTTGCTTTATCGCGACGACGACCAAACCAATGCGTTGGATAAATTGATGTGTGTAATGCCATACCCGTTTTTCTCACTGTGAAAAATCAATTTAACAATCAGGAGTAGCTATAGACTTCTTGTTCGTTCGATAAATACAAACGCTGAAGGCAAGGTTGCTCAGGGACAATGCTCCCTTGCATGATGACAGTGCGCGCAAGCAATGAACCATCCTTTTCCTGACCTTCAATGGCTCGCAACCAGTATGGATCTGAGTCAGGCGCTTCATCGACGTACTCTAAAACAACACTTCTGTTGTTTTTAAAGATCACCTTACGTTCGCCTATTTCGGGAAGATCAACGACGCAGCACGCAACACCAATTTGCACAGGGGTACAGCTGGCCTGCCCATAGAGGTTAACATTACCAATCGGGTAATGGTTGCTAGAGTTATTGGCCCCCCATATCCAAACAGTTCCATCATCTTTGAGTGCCCATGAATTCTCTCCCCACTTTTCCGTAGAAATAGCAACAATTCCAGTTAACCCAACGGCTTGCACAGGCAACGAGCGATTGATGAGACTTCCATCTCCTAGTTGGCCAGAGTTGTTCCTCCCCCAAGACCAAACTGTTCCGTCACTTTTAAGTGCAATCCTATGATTACTACTCTCACAAATCGCAACCACATTGGTTAACCCAAATATTTGCGAAGGTGAATAGTGACCTGTCTTTTTTCCATTTCCGAGTATGCCGTAATAATTCTCACCACCCCATGTCCAAACAGTCCCATCATTTTTGAGCGCCATACCAGCATAAACTGCGATAATATCACTAAGGTTTTTGACTCTTTCTGGTAACCAATGGCCAGGAGTAGAATTTCCAAGGCCCAATTCACCATGACCATTGTAACCCCATGCCCAAACAGAACCATCCTGCTTAAGAGCAATTCCATAGTTACGACCAGTCGCAATGGTGATAACGTCAGTCAGTCCTATGACAAGTCCGGGAATCTCGCGATTAAAACGTTTTCCAGTCGTGGTACCATCACCAAGCTGCCCTTCATCATTCCCCCCAGAGGCCCAAACAGTTCCATCATTTTTAAGTTTTAGTGAGCCCGAAGCTACACGCCATTCACTTCCAGAAGTCCCATCCACAATGGGCCCTCCAGTATTGCTCCTCCACGGTAAAAGCTTTCCATCCTTCCCGACAGCTGCGGAGTGTGGAACAAAAGGCAGTTCTATAGCAGCTGCAACAAATGACTTTATGCCACCGCCGCGAGTTTTTATGGGTTTTATACTCATACAATTTATGCAATGCTGTTCAACGCTAAAAAGTTTTTTGATTTTTTGTGGCATCACCATGGGCATAATAACACCCATGAAACGTGACTCCAGATTAAATTTAACAATGATCGGACTAATTTCATTGTTCAGTTCAAAAGTAACTTCATCTTTCTCAATAACAGATAAAATATCCATTAAGTGTTTTATATTTACACTAAACAACATTTTCCTACCGGTATAATCAATATCCAATATTGCACGAGCATGGCCAAGTAATGGATGACCGGCAATTAATGTTAGCTCCTTCTTAGAAATTTTAACGTGTAATGTTCGTTCGCCAATTGTATTGGAATATTCCTTTTTTTCTTCAGCGACGGTATATAGTTTTTTTGCAGCATCAAGGAGCAATGTTCTATTGACTGTGAATTTAAATGCAGCTTTATCAGGCATGACAGACTGGTACTTAGGGAATCTCCCCGTGATAAGCGGAATAGACAGAAAATGTCGCTCAGACGAATTTAGTAAAAGATAGCTGCCATTAAATGACATCTTTATTGCAGAGGCACCTAAGTCAATCATTCTTTTGATGGCACTCACGCCTTTGGATGGAACAATTACTCCCTGCACAAGCGGCTCAAGTCGTGATTTATTTTTAAAATTAATTTCATAAATTGCCATGCTGTAACGATTGGTTGCAATGAACCTTAATTTTGAATATACATTCTGAAGAAAGATTCCACATGTTTCATCATAATCAGCACCCGCATAATTGTCGTCATCATCATCAACTTCACTCATAGGAAGTGAAGTGTTTGATACTATATTCTTTAGTTCTTCTGCTAGGACTTCGCTAGATTGAGATAACGATTGAAATTCTATTTCGGAAAACATATACGATCGCAAAACTGAAAGCGTAAATTCAGCGCTCTGACATTTGAGACCAAGAGTATTTGTTAAGTTATCTATACTTAAAGAAATATCTTGCTTCGGTTGATCGATAAGTATCTTTAAAAGGATTTCGCCATCAACACCAAAAGACCCTTCGCCTGTAATGTCTGCATTTAACACAATTTTTGTAGATATATCTGAATCAGTCCCTGTAAGAATGAGTATATTTTCTGAAGCAGAGAATAGGATATGTTCTGGGCCAACAGTGCCAAAGCGAAAGGAGTACTCGATCTTCTTCTTGGGGATAGGCAGAATAGCTTTAAGAGCTTCGCCAAGGATGTCAGCCGAGATGTTTATTTTCATTAAGAGCACCGAATCCTAATATTTGCAGAAAGGCCCAGCAGATAAGGCTTATTTCGTTTTTCTTAAGCAACGTGACTAGCAAGATGAAAGAGAAAAGTAAAATCGCGCCAAACTGCGTCCCTATCGTCTTGATTTCTGGGCAAAATCAAAAAGAGTATTGCTTAAATATAAGGAGTGATTTTTCATTTTTCTGCAAAATTGTTGTTGACACTATTATTTCTGCGCCCAAATAAAAAAGATGAGTGACAAATTATCTGGAAGTTGCATGCGAGACTAGAATTACCTGGAAAGTATGAAGGAAGATTTCGCAAGCATTGTATTAGTTGCGTTGCTCATGAAAAGTATCACGCCCCACCACCCCGACAGGAGACAACTCGCGGAATAAATTTCTTGCAACCAATGATACTAAACTTTGAAGTTCTCTGAAAGTGGGATGTCGATGGTTTCGTATTGCGGTTCTTTCCCCATATAGACATCAGACAATTTGCTCAGCGAGGTTTTTAGGTGTTCTTTTAGGACAGACTGACTCCACGTTTTTGTGGTTGGACTCCATCTATATCCAGACTCTCTGAGGAGAGATCTGCTCTCGTACGGAGTATTATTCAGTTTTACGATAACGCGAGGAGCATGTGCATTTTGATAGAGTTCTTGCACATAATGTTTATCTTGATCAAGCAAGTGAACCAGCATCTGTGCATCTTGCAGCGCTCGATGAGCTTTCGAAAAAAAACCATGAAAAGCAGCAAGCATTTGCAATCCTGAAGACGTGCACCCATGCTTAACCCAATCTATCTGACGTAGCGAGCAGCCCCAAACCGGACGACTGGAGTAAGTGGTGTTGCGATCAATGAAAGACCTGTCAAAGAAAGCATTATGGGCTACAACAAGATGCGATGAATCAATTAGTTTTGCGACGGCATTCCAGTCAATTCGTTGATTTTTTAGGTCTGAATTCTTTATTCCGGTAATTCTGGTAATCAGTTCGTTAATAGGCTTCCCGGGGTCTTGTAAATGATTGAGCGATTCACCCTTACCAACTATCTTGCCACTTTCTGCCTCAAAGAAAAAAACCTGAAGGCCTACTTCGATAACCGAGTCAGTGAATCGATCCACGCCGGTCGTCTCAACATCAACAGCGCAACCGACCTTGATATCAGTTTCAGCCAGTTCGTCTGGGCCAATCGGTTTTAATTCCAAACCTGAGAAGCGTTTCAGAATTACTGTGTTTCCATCGCTAGAGATAGTACGCCAAGAATCCACGGTCGAAAGATCTCCCAATTTCTTATTTTACAAACGATTGTATTTTGAAGACCATACTTTGTCACAAGATTATTGGAGACCCATGGTTGCACAAACCAATCCCGACAAGCTCGACGACTTCCTACGTCTTTGGATTAAATCTAAAGTTCAGGAATTCTATCGCCTAGATTCGTATTTGAAGTATGTACAGAGCGACATTGTATTGAGTCATTTCATGATAAGTTTGATGTCAGCTCGTTCATTTGAGGAACTAATTAAAGGACTGGCTACCTCCGACTATCGAAACGGTCTCAAGTTGTCCCGAAAAGGGGACGGCAAATCTTTTTTCGAGTATCCGTCGCTTGCATTTCAACTTCAGAGCTTAATCAGCCTCTGGCCTGATATATGTGCACTCTATACAAAAAAGAAATTTCTTGAAAGTGGCGATAGATTCGGACATCGTCCAAACCTCCTCTCAAATTTTGCAATGCTCTCCTCTAGTAGCTCAGTCATTGAGAAGGACATACGAGTGAACTGTGCTCTCAAAATTCCCTTTCAAGAAGACTATCCTGCTTTTAAGAAATCTGCCGTCGAACAGGCTGGAAAAATTCTAAAATCATCAAAGAGCGGCAACACAAATGTTCTAGTCATTCAATCTGACATCGAAAAGTTTTTTCATATGCTTAAAATACAAGCCGTTTCGGATTTTGTTAAAAGCAATTTCCCAGACCTCGCACAGAATTCTTCCGATTTTTTTCTGAGGCTTAACAAGGATTTTAATTTTTCATCCCTGCCAATCGGTTGGGCATTGAGTGGAATTTTTGCTGACCTGATTTCTGTAGGTTTTCATGAAATTTTAAATAAAGAACTCAATTCCCGCCTCAAAAGTCAGCTTGCTTCGGTCAATATTGATAATTACGCCAAGAAAATATTGTCGGCGGAGGAGTTGAGTAGCGAGTGGATTAAAAAGCTACCAGGTCTGATTGAGACCTCGAATATTATGTACAAGAACGTAGTGAGCTACGTTGATGATTTTATTTTCTTTCTTGAATTTAGCATCTCCGAGCAATTCAAGGAGGAAAAGTTGTTAATAAAAGCATTTGAGCGCCTGATAACTCATCTCGTATTGGACATTTCCGAAACTCTCATCAACTCGATATTCCCTGAAAAATTAAATTTGAAGCTTTACCGACCTGACGATGAAAAGGGGAAGCACTTTAGCTTTGATCGTTCAAACATCGATACTTTGAATTCTAATTTCTTCAACATCGCCCAAAACAACACACCATCTGATCCTGAAGAACCGAATCTTTGGACAAGATTGGACGAGTTCCTGTTGCCAGCGGACAACGACTTAACTTTGAATGAGCGGACACAGTTTTTTTCGCATTTGGCAAATATTAGGCACAAAGTTCTTGAGGGTGAGAAACTCGATGAGAGAGAGCTTGAAGATATCTTTCGCAAGATCCTTTTAAAAATGCAGGGCACCGAGGCCAAATATATTGCCTCGGTGATGCGCCTGATTGAAGTTTTGGTTGTCAGTGACTTGACACAGTATTTCGATTTCGGAATGAAGTTCATTTTAGAACTGCGAGAGGTGTTTGAAAAGTCTTCGAAGCCACTAGAGCTTTGGCTGCGATATTTCTCAGGATACTTTAGGGTTGTTTCGCGATTGTCTTTCGACTCACGGTTCAAATTTTTTGATGACTTTGAGAGATTTATTGTCTTCTGGGCGAAGAGTGGGGGAACCATCGATGACCGGGATCTGCTAAGCGCAATAAGAGTGACCTTTCTCATTCGATACGTTTTGAATACAACAAAAGATGTTCCGGCGTGGATTGAAGGAATGACCAGGAAGCGGCAAGTCCAAATGAATAGCGGAGCACTTTCTTCTCAGTTCCTGGCCTTCAACATATCTTCAAAATCTCGAAAGTTCCGCATTCATGTTAATCAGGCCTCTGACAGCATCGCTATTTCTGCCCTTTTTAGGGAGGCAATAAAGTACAGAAAAGTCGGTGTATCCGAATTCAGTACTATCGGGAAAAAAATTGGAAAGAAGCTCGGCATCGAGTCAGCAACAAATTTTGTGAATGCAAGTGCTTATAGTGTCGTCCCTCGGTGGAGCACGTCCGAAGTTGAACAATTTTTATCAGGTCTGAGTTCCATTACGTCCGCTCAGTATGCTAATATTTTTACCCGCCTGCTCAAAAGGGCGAAAATCCACAACAAGACCATTGGTAACACATACTGTGCTCGTTTGAAGCATGCCAAGAGTGTTCTCGTTGATGCACCCGACTCACGGATTAGAAATATCCCTAGGGCATTTGGTGCCGACGATCCAAAGGACTATCGCTCCAGGCTGTTCTACCTGTTGACTCTGCAATCAAATTCTCTCCAAGATCTACAAAGGGCCTATCTTGCTTCACTTGCTCCTATCGATTTTTTTAGAGATTTCAATTTTCTTCACACGCCAATTGCTTCGCGAGTGTCTGGTCTAGGGTTTATCCAAATAATTCGAGAATTCATGCACTGGCCACGAAATTCATTTTCTTCCGCACGGCTTTTGGTTGTTGCCAAAAAAGTGATTGCTCGTGAATTGAACGTTCATTTACAGGGATCTTCCGCATTGAAGCAATTCAAATCAGATGGCGTCACTATCATTAACCTGAATGAGCTTGGTTCACCATACCAGAAAAAGGAACGAGGACTTCTTCTGACTCTATGTCCGATTAGTATTGACGCTGAAAAGGATTTTGACACAGACGCTGGCTTGGCTTTTGCACCAGGGGTTCATGAAAAGCTTGATCTGAGAATTGAATCTGCAATCAACGAGGCAAAGAAGAGAGGGGCAAACGCAATTGTTTTCCCAGAACTTTGTCTACCAAGACGGTACTTACTTCGGTATCTCAAGATGTGTGCAAGTCGCGGACTACTTCTTATAGCTGGGCTCGAGTATTCTTCTGATCATTCGGTGAAATGTAGGAATTCTACTATCATTTCAATCCCTATTCAAAATAGCGACACGCTATTTGGCCGAAAGTTTATTGCATTTGAACAAGACAAGCATTTTCCTGCTGCGAGGGAAAAAGAATGGTTGGAGACAGGAACACAGTTCAGATATCAGCCGGGAAAGAATCTTTTTATTTTCAATTCAAAAAGATACTTGAACTTTGCTATCTTAACATGTTCCGATTTTCTTTCAATGAGACTTCGCCTAAAACTCCAGGAAAGAATTCAGACAGTATTCGTCCCAGCTCAAAATGATGATACCACAACATACAACCACATTGCGGAAACCTGCATTCGAGATCTGCATTGTTTTGCTGTCGTCTGTAACAATCAAGAGTTGGGAGCTAGCTTTGTTTTTGCACCCTTCTATAAGAAAAACCGGCGCGTCGTCTTCAATAAGGAGGGCTCTACTTTGCCAGAATTTCTTACGATGAAGTGGAATCCCAGCGCGGTATTGAAATCTCAGGGAGCAGAAAGTCAGACACCTTTTAGGCCGAAAGACAAGGCGACGGTGAATCCCGTACTAGCGGAAATGAAGCAGACACCCCCAGATTGGGGGCATTGAGTGGCAGAAGTGCCATGTCCCCAGCGTGAAGTATCAGGTATACGGCACTATTATTTCGTGCTCTTAATCCTATTTTCAGGATGCGCTTCATTAATGTATCCCTTGAATGAGAAAGTCTCATTTTCCACGATTCCACCTGATGCAAAAGTGGAAGTAAAAAATAAGACGTGCCAAACTCCTTGCGTCCTTGAGATAGAGGCCACACAAGACGCGAATGTCAATATAACCAAGGCAGGATATCAAAATGAAATTTATGTTCTAAAAACTGATCTTCGCAGTGGTTGGTATTGGGCAAATATTTTCTTTTGGCCAGGATTTTTTATTGATGAAATGGATATGGGCTATGGGAAATTCAAAACTGATTCTGTACTGGTACAGATGGATGATTTAACGAACCCAAAGCCGAAAGTAGATTTGCCCTTGGAACAGAACGAATCAATCACGTTTTTTAGCAGAGAAAAAAGAAACTTTATTTCGCTGGAAGCATCAGCGGGATTTGCCCTTAATTTTGCGATGATGCCCATGAGCACACCATACGGCGTAGGAGTTTTTTGGGGTGCCGCCAATTGGGATATTGGAGTAAGGATTTGGCGAATCATACCAATTTATGGTCAAGGAACCAGTAGATATACTGCCTACAGGCAGGGCTGGTATAAGAACAAAACGGGGAGCATTTCCGATAAATCAGAACCTGATTATGAACTCCATATCCACGGGCGAGAAAAGATTTATGGAGTTAAACTTGAGTTTGCAAATATCAATCTTCAGAAGTATTTCGACTCTCTCTCCTTCAGGGCCATGTACTTGAGACAACAAGGGAGTGGCCGATTTGATCTGAAAAAAATGGAAATCCTAGATGAAAATGGTAACCGCTTAGAAAAGGCCAAGGAGACGACTACACAATACACTGATATTACCTACTCACAAGAGCAAATTGGAGTCGAAACGCTCGCTCACATAGGAAAGACATTCTTTTCGAGCTTCACAACCACCATCCCATTCAACATGCGATATCAAGATTCCAGACTACCTCAGCTTGTTGAATCTAGCGTATTTCGAGGGAGTCTATATAATCTATTTTATATTGGACTAAGATGTGGTTTTATTTTTTAAAAATTTTATCGCCTCCAAACTTTCGATGCATCTTTCGCTATCTTTTTTCTGCCAAGATCCCCACCTTATCCTGAAGCTCATCACCCATTTTCCTTTCTGCTTTCAATCTTATCGTCACCACACCCATCCAAGTCATCATCCAAAAATAATCAAATCAATCGCATCAACTTCTACACTTATCACACGGAAGCAACTTACCCTGACTACCTTCTATCTACTTGTTGAGAGAGCGTGGTCAAGGGTATGTTGCCGGCCCCCGAGAATTTAATGATTACAGGTTGATGCGCCCTAAATAGTACCAAATCCGCTAAACACCCGATTCTCTTGGTTGCTGTCCTCTGAGATATGGTCGACGAACTTTAAAGAAATACACTTCCTGCCGATATGTATTTTGTAATAATCTGTATTTTGATTTAGGCGGGAAAGTTGTGAATCAAATTTTGGCATTGCTGATGCTATTTTTTTTTATGTCTTGCGGTCAGGACAGGCCACCTAAACCAAGTTCCGTATCTATGCAGGCTACATCTGCCAAGTATGGAGTGCTTGTAATAAAAACCAAAACAACGGGATGCTCTAGAAGTGTCACAATCATCGTCACTACCGGTAACAAAGATAGTGATACTAAGCGCCTTAGTATGAGCAACGGTGAGGAGAATAAATTTCCCATAGTCGAAGGTAAGCATTATTTAGCTTATCTGGAAGATATTTTTTGTCCCGGTGGTATATATACCGACACTGGCTCCGCCATTACTCGAGAGTTTGATATAGTAGGTGGTCTTGAAACCAAAATTGAAATCTGATTTTGAGCAAATTGCTGTGTGCTTGCTGGGTTTATGGCTAAGCGCTGTTTCATAGGATGGAAAAAAAATATTCAACAGCCCCTCATTTCTTGCTTAATTCAACAAGCTGTTTGCAAGACTCATTCCCCCCCATATCGCAAGACTTATTCAAAAGTCGTCTAGCCTCGGAGATGTTTCCCTTCTGCTTCTCGATGAGACCAAGATAATAACACCCGGCAATAGTGCCTTCACCGTCACATGCCTTTTCCAATAATCGTTTAGCCTCTGTGAAATTCCCCTGTTGCATCTCGAGGCGACCGAGAGTGATACACCCACCCATATCCCAACCATTCCCACCGTCGCATGCCTTAGTCAAGTATCGCCTCGCCTCAAGAATGTTTCCTTTTTGCCCTTCTAAAAGACCGAGATTGTAACATGCATCCCAAAAGCTGCCATCGCATGCTTTCCGATAGAACATCCTGGCATCGGCAAGATTTCCTTGTTTCGCCGCAACATCTCCAAGTGAGCGACATCCTCTTATATCTCCTTCAGCACACACTTTTGTAAAAAGGCGCTTGGCTTCTCCGACGTTCCCTTGTCCTTCCTCTAGAAGACCAAGATCAAAGCATCTTCTCATGTTGCCGCCATCGCATGTATCACGATAAAACTGCCTGGCCACAGGGATATCTTTTTCACCTATTAAAATAGCAGCTTGATCAAAAATTCCTTCCAATGACCCACCATCAGCAGCCATGCTGAACAGTCGTAACGCCTCCGCGATCTTTCCTGCCTTGTATTCAACTGAGCCAAGATTAGAACATCCATCCATGTTTCTACCATCACAAGCTTTTTTAAAAAGTCGTTGTGCTTCAGAAACATTGCCTTTTTCTTCTTCTATTTTCCCAAGATCAGAACATGCTTTCAAATATCCACTCTTGCATGCCTTGATATAATACTTCTTCGCCGCAACTTTGTGTCCCTTCTGATATGCGGATACCGCGAGCGCAAAACATTTTTCAGGAGCATCTAAGGCACAATCCTTTTTAGAAAGTACCCACTTTTGTTTTGGAATTTTTGCATCTATAATCTCATTAGTCGTTGCTCTTTCCTTTTTGATTTCAGGTCCAATTATGGCAGCGCAGTTTTTTTTAGCTTCCTGAAGTGTCAATACATCTGGCGCGACTGTGAAAATATAGGAAATTCTTTTTGAAACAGCTTCACAGTTTTTATCTTTCAGCTTTGCAAGTTCATCGGTTGCGCTAATTGCCATATCAAGTACCTGTGCTTTTCGCTGAATGATGTCCTTCCTGAAAGGAAATAGCCGGGAAGCGATTGCGAGATATTGAAGACCACTAATTGAATCTTTTCCAATAATGCTCATCTCTGCAAGGTTTTTCAAATCTTCTATCGCTCTATAGCTTACATCGAGCTTTTCCGGATCACTGTCTTTTTGATTTTTTGCGGCCAGGTATTCCTTTACTGAATTCGGAAGTTGAACTGCTTCGGTATTTTCGTATTGTTCCAGCGCCCACGTGTTATTAAGAAGCACGCCCCCAACAAAAAATGCAAAAACCCAAGACTCCATAAAACTCCTTTTTCGGGTTCGGTTCTATTTCAAGACGTGCACATCTTTTGTTGCAGGCAGTCTCATAGATCAAAACTCCCTTACCGGTGCCGCAATATTTGCCAAATCCTCATTGGTCATCGGTTCAATTCATTCTTCAAATTTCAAATCAAAAAAATTTTCCATGAGTTTGGTTTTTTCTTCTTTTTCTTTCTAGGCGCGTTGGACACATTCCCGAAAAAGACGACCTTGCTACATTAGCTTACCCTGCTATCTGAAACTACCTCATAATATAATTTATTTAAAATTGGGGTAAGATCACAACGATCTTCGATAATTATAACGCACTATATCTCTCATCCGTGAGAGACTTTTCGCAAGAGAGTCTCTCACAAATGAGAGACAGGTGGATGCTCCGCGTCGCAACTCAAAAGCACCTTTAAATCCCATCATTCTAAACGTTTACTGAATTTCCGCTGCTCACATCCATCGCTCACACAACTCTGGCACGCCTTTGCACTTCCTCCCGTGACCATCAACCGCTGTAAGGGAGGAAACATGAACGGATATTACCGGCCAAAGGCACACGGGCCGATTCAGGAGCTGCGGCCCCTTGAATTAGATGAAATTGAGTACATCAGCGAAGACGAACGGCCCGAGGTGAAACGGGTTTTGGATGAAGCATGGAAACATCGCTGCCCGCGCTGCGGAATTGTCTCGTGGATCATCTTCCATGAGCCACATTGCTCGGAATGCAATTGGGATTCGTTAACAGATGCGAGCAGGAATGGTGCCTTATGCGTGAGCTAAACCACCTCGCTCAAGCAGCGAAGCGACTACTCAATGCCCTTAATCGTCAAACTTATTTCCAAGTGCGGACTGGAAACGGGCTTCACTGGATCACCGCTGAACGGTGGCTCCAGGAACAAAAAGACAAACATCTAAATCAGGCCATTACAGGAGGATTCTCTTATGAACGCCCAAGTGCAAGACATGACCATGAAATCCGTGCGGCGGAAGTTTTACCGCCTTCAAGCATTTCAGGGGAAGAAAAACGCTGATGTCATAAAACCTTTAGGAGTCGATATGAAACTTTTTATTATTTTTCTACTTTTAATTTGTGCAGCCTGCTCCTTGAAATCAAACAAGGATGACGGCAACACAAGCGGCGGAGATGCACGGCACACCGTCCTTCAAAACGGCCTTGACCCAAACCTTGATAGTGATGGAGATTTTGTCAAAAATGCGGATGAAATTTCCTCTGGGCGAAGTCCGATGGTCGCCAATCTCCCTGAGTTAACCATTCACTTTTTGCAAAACTATAAAATTACGGCAGATGCCAAGTCATTTTCCACAGGTGAAATCAAAAAGATTGTCATTGATACAAAAATTGGTCGAAATAATCCCAATTTTAAATATCGAGTGGGCGAGCTATTTGCTTCTTCTCATGTACAGAGAGTGGCAGCATCGGTGGGCCGTTTTTCTTCTCATTCTACGGGAGAAATCGAGGCACATGATCTTTCTTGGGTAAAATACCCGGATGTGGACCCCGCTTTTTATTCGCAGCAGGTGCTATGGTATAAAAAGTATTTTGACTCGCCCGACTTTGAAATTGAAAACCTAAAAATCACATTAGAAAATACGGTAAAGCTCAAAGGCAACGGGCATTATAAAACAGTTAAAAATCTCAAACTCAATTTCTATTTTTATAACTACGAGACACAGAACTATGAGGTGGTCGGTGCCAAGGTGGTGATGCGCCATTTTGAAGCGGGTGTGGTGGAAACGTTCGAGGTTGAGCTAGACAATGTGTCCACGCAGCTTATTGAAGATAATTATTTTAAAAAAGGTGAATTCATTATCTCGGAAGTATCCGACTACGAGATTCCAGAACTGAGCACCACCTATGAAACTCTAGCTCGGTCAGTAAAGAGTAAGTGTCTTCCCGTCATTGTGGCGACGCCTCTTCTAACCTCTACTTCCTATGTGAGTGTTGATGGAACTCTTCAGAACTCGACATTCTCTCATATTCTCTCTCACCTTTATGATAAAGGCGTCAAAATTGAAAATGATAGGTTGGAGAAAATTAACGAATTTGAAAACAATCTCCCAAACTTTACGCACCTAAAGGAAGTTGCAGCACTTGATAAAGTGGGCAAATGGTTTGTTTTAACAAGGCCCATGAAAGAAAATTATCTCGATCATGAGTTTACGACATCTGACGTGATTGTTTTGTCTTACGTCACTGGGCAAAGTTTGGCATCACAAAGCATCGAGAAAATATATTCCTATGAGGGAAATCTTTCAACGGCCGACTCATTCTCGCTTACCCCGCTAGGGCCAGCTCGCGAAAACAGTCATATAGAATTTCAGGTTGCTCCTATCAAAAAAATAGGTGAGGAGCTTGGCAGCTTCCAAGATGCTTGGGTGAGTGCGGGAGGATCGTGTGGGCAGAATTGCGTGAGATCTGAGTTTGATTGTCGAATTAGCATCAATCTTTTTAAACCCATTGAACCTGGACTCTCGCTCTCTCCTGAATTGCCGGAGTTCAAAAGGATGTTTTTGATCGTGGGTGAACACGAGTTTTCTCTCTATCAACTCTGGAAAGACAAACAAATTGAAATTCAAAACCTACACAGCAGCATCCATATAAAAATCCCCGACATTGGCAAGATAAAAGAAATTGCACCAACTGACGAGACTGAACTTTCTTTGAAGATTATAGCTTTTAAAGACACCGTTTTTCACGGGGTAAAACTTAACAGTTTTACGGGGCGTAATAGAGCGGATTGCCTGCCACTCCTTACGAATTTCGCAGGCCCTAGAGGATTTCCTATCTCTGTAGAGTCCGCAGAATTTGCAGGATGGCAAGGTGGTGTAAATTGGAATGCGATCAAGCTCGGCGAGAACAAGACGTACTTCCAGGGCATGGAAATCGCCGTTACCTCAGTCATTAACAATTACTTCAACTAGGAATCAATAATGAAAAAAATACTCATACTCTTTCTATTCTTACTGGCCCCAAGCTCATGGGCCGTGAGTCTTAAGGCCTCGGCAGATAAGCTCGCCCAGGAAACAACTCGAATCGGTTTTGGTCTGGCGCTCTTTGGCCTGGTGCTTTCAGCGGTCTACTTCATGATAGGCAGGCAAGATGCCGGCCAAAAAATGACCCAGGCACTTCTTGGCGTTTTTATTCTGATGCTGAGTCCATCTATCTTGAGCTTTATCAAAGGATTGGCCTAATGAGAAAATATCCAAAATTTTTAAAATCGCTGCCAGAGTTTTACGGCCTTGGATTTCCAGACTTATGCGTGTTGATGGCCATGCTGTATTTCTCCATGCTTTTTAACTTAAGCCCGTTTGGAAGTATCAGTTTAAGCGGCCTGGCGATCCTTGCTTTCAAATTTGTCCGCAAGAACTTCGATCTTATTGGATGGATGCTACCCAAGGAAAAAGACATCTTTCTAAGTGATACAAGGGAGGTGAAAAATGATTCCACTATTTCACGTTGAGGAAAACAAGCTGACCTCCCTAAATGGGGAGGTCAGCACTTTCTTTGAAATCTTAGGCCCTGATCTCGAAGGATTGGATACAAGTGCCGTGGATCGAGTCTTTGCTGATCTTGAAAATGATTTGATCAACACGGCGGAGGTATTCAAGCTTTATTGGTTGGGCGGCAAGCTGTACCTAAACTGTTTTGGTGATATATCACTCACGCATGGAAAGATCATTCCAAAGAATGAACCTGTGGGCACATTTCTAAATCAACAAGAGGCGCGGGTACAATTTTATGATAACTACCTGACTCTAGGGAATGAATATCTACGGATTCTCTCAGTTGAAGACTTTCCTGAGTCGATTGGACGCTTTGAGGCCAATTCATACCCGGATTTTGTCTTATGCTTTAAAAAGATTCCAAAAGTTGCGGCCAAAAACAAAATCAACTTCAAGCGCAAGCTTCACTTCTCGGCGCTTTTTAAGGGAATGCGGGATTTAGATTCTGAGAATGCCTATTATCAGTCGGAAGACCTATTAAACGAGGTCACGACTGATAATAAGGCGCTCTTTTTAGTTGAGTGTTTTTTTCTTGTTCGCGCCAAAACTAAAGAGTCTCTGGATAAGGAAACGGACCGCCTCTTGACCGAATTCAAAGGTAAAAATGGTTCACTCTTCAAGGAAGAACGGGCGTTAAGCTATTTCTATCAATGCCTCGTCCCAGGAGTGGCCCCAAGCTTCAAGCGAAAACTGGACTTGCCCTCGGATTATCTCTCTTACCTTATTCCTCTGCATCGAGATTATATTTTTGAGGATGGCCTTGAGCTGAGCAGTCGCTCAGGCAATTTGGTTTATGTGGACCTCTTTCATAAGGATGCATTAAATTTCAACTGCCTGATTACGGGGCAGTCTGGCCAAGGAAAGTCGATGATGGCCAATAAAATTTTGAAATTCGAGCTTGAACGCGGGACCAAGGCACTTTGTCTTGATCTTGGTAATTCTTTTCGGAAAAATGCCCTTTATGGTAAGGGCCTAGTTTTTTCTGAAAAATTCAATCCGCTTCAATTTAAAAGTCCACGCTATCTAAAGGAATTTGTTCTGTCCGTAATTGATGAGCGCCTCGGAAAGAAAGAAGAAGGGCGACTCTTTGAAGTCATCTCAAAAATTTTGGAGCAGGGTTCTTGCACAAATTTTACCCACTTCATAGGTGAACTTGGAAAAGAGTTTTCCGGGATTGGCTACTACTTTAGTGAAGTTGAGCAGTATTTTACAGATGAGGTCATGCCATTTAACGATTTCACCTACTGCGATTTTGGCAATTACCCGGACGCCATGAAGGCCCCACTCATCATTTATCTGATTGAATATTTTAAACATCTCTCTGGAAGAAAAATCTTCGTCTTTGATGAGTGCTGGCATCTTTTAAGTAAGAACGCTGATTACATCGCCGAATGCTTTAGAACCTTCAGAAAAGAGAATGCCAGTGCCATGGCGATCTCGCAAAACATGGACGACTTTTCGGAAACGCAACTAGGGCGAGTCATTATTCAAAACACCTACTTCAAACTTATGTTTAAGCAGGCATTAAGTGAGTCAGAGTTTTTAGATGCGACAGGAAAATGTCTACTTGATTCTGTTTTCTCAAAAAAGGGGGTCTATAGTGAATTTTTATTTCTTAGCGACACTCATAAAAAACCTTTGCGTTATTATCCTACTTACTTGGAGTATGAGTTATTTACTTCAGATAAAAACGACACCAATCATTTTGACCTTTACATGAAAGAGAAAGGGCACTTTCTCCCGTTCAAAGACGCAATTACCAATTACACCAAAATAAAAAATCCACAGTGGGGGGCACGTGAAAATGCATAAAATCTTTTTCATTTTTAGTTTTGTTTTGAGCTTGAACGTACATGGACAAATCATTAGTTCTGATACCGCACTTCTAGTTGAGTTGGTCACAACCACGGCAAGTCAGCTAAATGAGCTTGAGAAACTTGTATCAAATGCGGAAAAATACACTGAAAAAATGCAGCACTATAACGAGCTATTTCAGGATGAGTATTTTAGGGCCGAACGCATTTTATATCTGGCCGAGTCCCTCGCTTCTAAAAAGGAAATTAACGATCTGGGCGAACTTAACTCTGCCATTCGGGAACTTATATACTCGATTGCGGATATGAAAGAGCTATTGCGCGACTACGCAAAAATCAAGGGTGATGAAAAGAAAACTAAAATGCAGGTCAAATCTGAAAAGAAGGTAAATCAAAAAAAGGAGCATATGGCCCAAGGCCAGGTGGAAAAATCCATCAATGCGAGGACCACCGGGCGCGCGACTCAGCTCACGGCGCAGAATACGGCACTTCTCTATGAGTCGAACGTGGAGAAGGTATCAACGACGAACCGCCTCCTTGCAGAAGACATGGAAGAAAAACGCTTAGAGCAAATTAAAAAGGAGCAATCCTACAATCTAAAACGGGGGATGCCAGGAAGTGCAAAGGGGACATCAAAATGAATGTAAACATTTTGCAAGAAATGCTCCTAATCGAGGAGAAAAGTGTTTTTAGTCTCTATAAAGAAATGATGCAGATCGCGGGATATTTTGTCGCCCCGGTATTCACCATTGGCCTGATCCTGGAATATTTTGGCCAGATGAATTTCGGCGCGGTCGTAGTTAAACTTTTTATTATCACCATGTTTATGGGCGCATTTTACGAGATTCATACCACCGGCGTAAAACTTGCCCTCGAAACCGCAAGTATTACGCTGCAAAAAGTTAGTCCAAGAAATCTTTTCGTTAAGAAGTGGACCACGGCCAAGGTGAAGACGACTGAGAAGAGAGATTGGAATTTCATTCAATCCTTTGCCATTCCAAACCTAAATGACCTTATCGCCACTATCTTCTTTGTCTTCAGTAAGGCGTTCATCTGGCTTTTAAAACTCATCTACTCAAGTGTGTACCATCTGACCTATGTCTTTTCAGGCATCACAGCGATTCTCTATTTTCTCGGCTGGACCAAGGATTCACTCAAGGGGACAGTACAGGCCAGTCTCTGGTGCATGGCCATGCCTTTTGTGATTGTGGCCATTCTCGCCCTTGTTGGAAACAGCATTGATGAGTCTGCCATTTCAGGCGAATTCGTCTTGGCCAAGATGGATACGATCATCTGGCTCTTCGGTGTGACGCTTCTTTTACTCATTAGTCCGATGATCACTTACGCGATGGTAAAAGGTGAAGGTATTCATTCATTTGGTGCCAAGATGGGGTCGATGGTAGTGAGTTCAGGGATAAAGGCCATGACTCTTTATCCAATGCTTGCAGGAGGAATAACAAGTGGAGCACGAGGAATGAGTCGAGTTGGTTCAAATACTCTCATGGAACCATCAATCAAAGAACTTCTACAAAAGGAAAATGCTCCCGACAAGAGCAAGGTGAAACTTCTTGATAAAAAAGGTGGCCTTAAAAGTCCACTTAGTACTGAAAGATCACTTGATGAGCGTTTGAAAGCAGTTGGCATGACTAAGGATGAAGCTCTGACACTCTCTAAAATGCCAGTGGCCCAAGCTCAAAACATTGGCCAATCCCCAATATTTAAAAAAGTTCCAAATAGTAATTCAGGGAATCGGTCTCAAAAAAGAGAAAAGCAATCGTTTCAGTTTGATAAGAAGTATTGGAATAGCATCACTCCTGAGCATCGTGAGGGCATAAAGAAGAAGTACGGCATTGATGGAAATAACATCACTAAAAACAAAATTCACTATCCTCTGAACTCAGGCAGACCAAGTGTTACTGTTTCTACTCCAATGAAAATGACAGACGCTAAGAAGAAGGGAGGTTTAAATGGACTACGATGAATTTGAAGCCAAATTTGTGAAAGAAAACTTCAAACTAAAGATTGCCCTTGCGGTGAGCTTGATTATTTTCTCGATTGGGACAGCATCTATTCTTTTAGAAAAGCGCTATTACCTCTATAAGGGCGGCGCTCTCTTTGAAGAAAGGCCGCTTGCTGAGGAAGTTTGCCGCCAGAGCTTTAACACTTTGGCAGAGGGCAACCCGAATCCTAACGTGGTCAGCTCCGGCATTATTGAGCTGGCCAAAAAAGAATCGTTTAGCTTGTCGATTGAAAAGATTTATCAGGTCAAATCCCTTGAGGTTGGGGCCTGTAAGATCATTTTGAAATCAGACGGCAAACTAATGGCGTTCAAGGTTGCCCTTGATGGCAATAACTCAAATCCTTTTTATTACAAGCTCAATCAAATTGATGAGATTCCTGTCCCGAAGGAGGAGATATGATCTTTCATATATTATTGAACCAGATGACGACTTTATTTTTAAGTTTGAACCTTTTAACGACCTTGAGCTTTGATAGCGAAATTGAAAGCTATCTCTACGGCGGAAGTCCTGAAGAGATGTTCTTTCAAGTGACAGGCAATAATAAAACCTTGGCACTTCGGCCTCGAACGGAGGGAAGGTTTTCAAATCTCTTGGTCATCACCAAGAATAGAAAATACTACTTTGACCTTAAATACTCATTGCCCAACCCTCATCAATTCATCGAGGTAAAGGATGGTGTAATGAACCATGCCCTCACAAAAAAGATGAGGACAGCCGATTTTGAAATCTTGGAAGGCGATAATTCGATTCTCTTTATGAATTTAAAAACTGTTGAGGTAGATGTGAACGGAGTCAAGGTTAAACATCAGGAATATTTTTCAAAAGGGGTTCCGATCATTAGAGAGGGGCGTCGAATCTTAAACTAGAACTTTAAAAAAGGCACGAGCATGAAAATTTTAGCGATTTTAATAATCGCCTTGGGGAGCTTTGACCTAAAAGCAGAAATTCCAAGGATAACAAGACTAAAAAACCATACAAGCTCGGCAATAAAACCGAGGCAACAAAGGAGGAATCAAAATGCAGAACTTATCCAAGAGATGCTACTTAGCAACAAAAAGCTCATGGCACTTCTTGAAAGGAGGGTGGGAGTTCCTGTTATTTGGGAGCAAGGACTCAGAATCCTCACGGGAAAGGTCGTCCGTGGTACTCTTCTAAACTCCATTGTCTCGACCAACCTAAGCTCTCCTATCTTGGTCCTTGCCCACGTGGGCCAGGGCCTGCCACCAAAAACCAAATTCTCCTGCGCTGGCGTGACCCAAAACAAGCGTGTCTTAACCTTGTGCTCGAAGATGGTGACTCAAGAGAAGGAAATCCCAATTGTCGCCCAGGTTTTAAATCTTGACGGCACAAGCGGGCTTTTAGGTGAATACGACGATGGGAAAGAAGAATTGATTATGGGTGCCGTGGCCTCTGACTTTGCTCAGGGGATGCTTTCGGCCGCTCAAACAAAACTGGCCTCTCCCTTCGGCGCGATTCGTGAGGACTCGCTAAAAAATCAACTCATGCAAGGTGGTATTCAATCAGGGAGGACCGCCTCGGATATTTTGCTTGAGGAGGCAAAAGCAACGGAGCCAATCGTCACGGTTAATGCCGGAGAAGAAGTCTTGGTTTATTTCATGGAGGCCGTAAATGAAAATTAGAACCCTATTACTTTTATTGTTCCTTACTTCTTGCTCAACCTTGAGGCGCTCCATAATGGGTGCGGCGCTCTTGGGTGGACTTGTGGGAGGAACGGGAGGTGCGCTCTTTTCACCAAACGTGGAATCGACAAACCAGAACGCCTACATCTTTGGCGTCTTAGGAGCAGCAGCAGGTGCAGGCCTTGCCTATTTTCTGCTCGATGATCCCCAAAGCAGTCTGAAGGCACCGATGCTCCTTGATGATACCGCGAAACCTCACAATGAGGTTCCACTCTTTGATTTTTCCCCGGAACTCAAAGGAATTCGGCCAGAAGTCAATTTTAAACCCGTGAAGAGGTATGAAGTTCCTCTGGAGAAGCTGCCGCCAGAACTGGAAGGAAAGGTCAAAAAACAATTCATCATCGAGTACGAGTCAGAGGCCAGAACCTTAGAGATCGACAACAGAACAATTGAAATTAGTCCACTTAAAGCATGGGAGCATGTCTATGAAAAATAAAAACCAGCCACAGCCACTTGATCTATTCACACCGTTCTATGAAATTTTCCATGAGCTATGCATGATTATTTTTGACCTAGTTAAAGAGCTTACGCTCTTCAGCTTTCGAAAAATAACCAACAGACCACCGCCACTTGTGAAGATTCACCAAAAGGCACTTGGCGTGAGGAAGGTGACTGAAATTGAAGATGCTCTTGGAATTGATACCAAGACACGAAAGCCAATTCTGCTAAAGGACATTGATTTCAGGCGGCACTCCTTCATCGTTGGGGCCGCTGGCTTTGGGAAAACTAATTTGATCAGCGTCCTACAAGAAAACTCCCTTCGGGAGGATCGGCCGATCATCTTCTTTGATCCCAAGGGTGACATGGAGGCCCTGACAACTTTCCAGAGGATTTGCAAAAAGTACAAGAGGCCATGCTACATTTTTTCAGAGCACTACAAAGGATCAATTTCTCTAAACCCAATTTTAGAGGGCACCATCAATCAAATTGGTGATCGGATCATGCGATCTTTCGAATGGACGGAACCCTTTTATCGAGATGCCTCACGCAGAAGTTTGACCAAGGCCCTCACAAAGTTGGAAACAGAGAAGACTCCATTTACGCTCAAGGCCGTCTTTGATGAACTCGTCCATATGGAAAGCAAAGACAACGTAGGCCTGCTTGCGAAAATAGAAGCGATCCTGGTTAGTGACTTTGGGAAGATTCTAAATTCTGGGCCAGATGGGCTGACGCTTTCAAAGATCAGAGAAGAAAAGGCCTGTCTGTACATTGGCCTTTCGACTCAAGGGTACGGCGAAACGGCAACGGCAGTGGGCAAACTTTTCTTAGGGGAGCTTCTTTATAATTCCTACAAGACCTTGAGTGTGTCAGGGGAGGAGGGATTAAAAAATCCTGTAAGCATCTACTTTGATGAGTTTGGCTCACTGGTCACACCGGAGTTCATCGAACTTCAAAATAAGTGTCGAGGTGCTGGAATGGAACTCACCCTTGCCGTTCAGACCGCCGCAGACATTGACCGAATTAACCCAGAGCTTACTCGACAAGTCATTGAGAACGCTGGAAATTTATTCATCCTCAAGCAGCGTCTTCAAGACAGTGCGGCGCTATTTTCAGAGGCCATAGGTACTGTCATGTCCAAGAAGCAGACCTACAAAATTGAAAATGGTCAGCAGCAAAATCTGGGGACTGAGCGTGAGGTTCATGAGCTGCTGGTTCACCCAGATGTGATCAAGAATTTAGGAGTTGGTCAGTGTGTGCTTCTTCGCCAAGGGCCTAGCCGAATTAATTTGGTGAACATCCGCAATCGAAAGATGGACGCCATCAAAAAACATAACCGTAAGAACAGACCATTTCACGAGTTCTTTTAACAAGGAGGATTAGCATGGTTGATCTTATTCATCTGAATAACACTTATTTGACTTATCTTTGTCCGCTTTTGAAATGGAGGGTGATGGATTTAGAAAGTTTACGAAAGGAGTGTGCCAGTGCGCCAAAATATCGGACCTTTTGCAGAGTCATCAGAGGGCTTGAGAGTAAGAAGATATTGGAGGCATATCGCGATCCATTCAATGGCAAAAAATATGTCTATCTTAGCTCATTCGGTGAGGGCCAGCTATCGAACAAGGAAAATCCCACTTCAGTATCGAGGGACACGCTGATTCATGACATTAAGGTTTCTGAAATCGCGAAAGCTTTTTGTGAACGCGGATGGGCCTCAGAGGTTGAACTTGAGCACCAGCTCCATGACAAACGCAACTTCAAGGTGACTTACAAGATCATTCCTGATGCTCTTTTCCATGGTGAAAAGAAGGAAGGGAAATTCAAAATCGCCCTGGAAGTAGAGCTATCTAGGAAAAACAATCAGCGCATTGTGGAGAAGGCCAGGCAGTACATGGATAGCGGTTACTACAACTATGTGCTGTATTTTTTCTCAAAAAGAAATTTTATGCGGCAGTACATTGAACTCTTAGAAGAGAAACTTGGCAAGGAGAGCATGGGGCGTTTCATGTTCTTCGTTGATGAAACCATGATGGATAAAACACTTAACTTGGATGGCGTTGAGGGAATCTTTAAAGGAAACACGGTAACGATGGCCAAGGTTTTCGGTCATTAAAGGGATGTGACAATGGCCTGGAACTGCCATGTAAATGGGGTGGAACTGTTGAACACTAAGGAAAAAAACTGCCTGCCAAGGGATTGAAATAAGACGGGAATCCTGCCCTCCGAAAGTGACTCCCCACCCCCAACATGTTGTGTGTAGGGAGTCACTTTCGGAGGGCAGGAAGAAGAATTGAGATTAGTTGGCAGGCAATAATTAAGGAGATGGTAATGGAAATAATTAATGAGGAGATAAGTAAGAAGAAGAAGGGAAAAAAGGCAAAAAATCAGAAGGAGGATGTGGTTATGAGAAGAGAGCAGGCGAAGTTTTTCGTGGATGTGTCGAATGAAAAAGAATCACTTGATCTGATTTTTTGCTTATTAGAACGGGCAAATAAAAAGGAGCATGGCCGTCCAATTACCTTTAAGGACGTGGTGCTTTGTGGTCTGGCCAAGCTCACAGACAAAGACCTTGAGCGCATCCAAGAGGCAAGCCTAACCGAAATGGAAAAGGTCAACAGAACGCTTCTTGAGTTTAACCAGAAGAACTCGACAACGCTGACCTTGGGTGAATTTCTAGTGAAGAGACTCGGAATTAATTAACAAGCAGGGGGGATTTATGGAAGGAAGCAATCGTGTTTTGATTTACGGACGCCTCGGACAAAAACCTGAGCTTTGCTTTACGGGCAAGCATGAGGCCGTGTGTAGTTTCGGCGTAGCTGAAAATATTCCTGGAAGCGAGGCCCCAAAGTGGCACAAGGTCGTCCTCTGGGGACGACAAGCTGAACTGTGCTCTACTCAGCTAGACAAGGGGTCTGCGATCTTTGTGCGAGGCCGCAATGTTGAGTGCGAGTTCAAGACCAAACAGGGAGAAGACAAAAGATACACGGAACTCAGAGCAGACCAGATCGGGGTGTCAGTCGTCTAGCGGGAGGGCATATGGAACTACTTACCATTAAAGAGGCCTCGGCGTTTTTAAAGATGAAGGAAAGCTGGATTCGTTCGGCCGTGTTCAAGCGTGACATCCCCTACATAAAAATGGGGGCCCTGATTCGCTTTAATAAAAATGAACTTCACCAGTGGTTAGAACGTCAAACTATCCTTCCAAGAAGGAGTTCAGAGTGGTAGGATTCATACAGCTCTTTTACAATTTATACAAAGTTGGGGGCCAGATTTCTGGCCCCCATTTGATCACCTCACAAACGACAACTACTGACGCAAACTGCGCCAATGTTTTCCACCAAAGGAGAAACAATGGAGCAGCTTAAAAGAAAAAACGGTAATGTTTATCGTGTAAAAATTTACGTTGAAGGAAAGCCGATTACAAAAACCTTCAAGCGAAAAACCGATGCGCAAGCATGGAAAACCCAGCATATGTCCATGCGAAATGCTGAAGGACTTAACCTTAAGCATTTTGAAAAAGTCGGGTTTGAGTTCTTTGCCAAAAAATGGCTGGAAGAAAAAGTCCTCGCCTACCGCTCAAATAGCACCTATGAGGGCTATGCGATGTACATAAGGCGACACTTTATCCCCCATTTTGGCGACCTCTGCCTGAATGAAATTCAGCGTCACCACATCGACAAATTTGTGGTTGCTTTGAAAAAGAAAGAGCACAACACCCGTGGGATCAATCTCATCATGGGTTGTCTGCGAACACTTTTCAATGCCGCCGTCGAAGAAGATTACTTGCGAGCAAGTCCGCTTAAAGGATTTAAAAATTTGAAAGAAGACTTGCGAAGCGAAATCTACATGACAAAAACAGAGATCATGCAATTTTTGCGCGCGAATTCCCAGGACTCCAACTACCCTCTCTACGTTGTCGCCATGAATTCGGGAATGCGCCGAGGAGAATTGTGCGGCCTAAAATGGGACCGTGTGAATTTTCAGCAGATGCAACTTGAAGTGGCAGGCATCAGAGACCGACGCGGCTACCGGGCCACGACGAAGACAGGACGCCGCCGAGTTGTGCCGATGAACGATCAGGTAAAATCTTTGTTGCTTGCAATGTATGGGCAGAAAAAAAGCGAATTTGTGTTTGAAGAGGACGATGGCACTCCCATCAATCCTCATCATGTCTATCGCGCTTTTACCAAGGCACAAGAAAAGGCAACGCTTGAGCGACACTTTCGCTTCCACGATCTTAGGCACACCTTTGCCTCTCACTTCATGATGAATGGCGGGAACATTTACGATCTTCAAAAAATTTTGGGCCACACGCAAATTGAAATGACGATGCGGTATGCTCATCTTTCACCCGATCATTTAGCAGAGGCCATCAACGTCGTTAGCTTGGGAATTGAGACAACCGGCGAGGTCGTTGATCTGTGGCAGGCGAGAAAAAAATCACGCGAAAGTGTGGTCTGTTGTTAAATGTCGTAGCTCATATTTGGCTCACGATACCCGACAGGGTGCCTTACTTGTCTTTAATTTCAATTAGTTAGAAGGAGATGGTGCCCAGGACTGGACTTGAACCAGCATGCTTTCGCACACGACCCTGAATCGTGCGTGTCTACCAATTTCACCACCTGGGCATTTTGGGTAAATGTTACGGCCTCTGGAGCAAAAAGTCATGTTGGCCAAGATAAAAAAACTGTCAATGGCTGGAAAGGGCCTTGGGATATTGCCTGATCTGTTCGGCCAGGCGGCGGATTTTGTTCCCAACACAATTCGTAACCTCGCAGTGCTCATGATTCGTGACATCGAGGCACAGGCCCTTGCAACCAGGGTCTGTGTTCATGGGAATGGTGGCCGTACCTGCAACGAACATTTCTGCAAAAACGCTGACCTTAACCGAAAATGTCGTCTGACAGTCATCAATGATATGGCCAAAAAGAAACAATCCTTTCATTGGCTCTGTGAACGAAGCCTGATATCCATGATATCTGACGTTTGGGTCTTCGAGTAAGTCCGTTAAAGTGGGCCATGATTGTGCACAATGGGGACATGTTTTAAACATGAGAGATCTTACGGAAGTTGGTAGTGTCCATTGGGGCATGATTATCAAACTGACGTAATCTAAAGTCTAGCTCAAGGTATCATTTTTAGAGCGAGACCAAACCCTCTAACTCATAAATCTTGAGTTGCACCGCGCGTGAGTTTGCTGCGTTGGGTTCCAACTTGAGATAACGTTTAAGCTCTATAATCGCTTCCTTATAATCTTTTTGTTCGGCCAGAATCAAGCCGCGATTGTAGTGCCCGGCCGGCCACCACGGAGCAATTTCAAGCGCATAATTAAAAAGATCAGAGGCATCATCGAAGCGCTTTTCCCGGACTGCTCCCTCGGCCTGAACCTTGTACCTGATGGCCTCCTCAGGGAGTTGCGGTTTAACCTGGGAATTTAGATAACTCTGGGCCGTTTTTTCAAAAGCGATTTCGTACTCCTGACGTAAAACCGGTGCTTCGCGGGCAAAGACAGACCACGCCCTTGCAAAATTACGCGCATGAGTTCGGGCCGGAGCGCCCACCCAGTAGAACGCGCAGGTGGGGGTTCCTTTGTCTGATATTTTCTGAACGCATTCATTGCCGTATATATTTGCCCCAATGACAGAAGGATTCCCATCGAACTTTAACGAGATCTTCGTCGTAGACCCTTGGCAGGTGACCTTGATTTTAGTGTGAGTGATGACGGCAGTTCCCCGATCTTTACACCAGGCCGTGGCCTGGGCTGATTCGATCAATAGCGCTCGCGCCTGTGCGAGGGATAAATCATGAGTATCCTCGGGTGTCGCCTGATACACAGAGGACGTTGCACATCCGCAGAGACAGAGCATGATCAGGCAAAGACATTTGTATTTTTTTTTGAACTTCATTTTCCCCTCAAATTCATTATGACTTGCATAAAATAATAACCGAAATTGAATTCATCTTAATAAAAAAATTGATGGTGCCCACTCGCGACGACCGGTACCCCGGGCGAACCGTAGCGCAGCGAAGGTTAAATAGTAGCGAGTGGAAAATGATTGAGCGTAAGCGAAATTGATGGTGCCCCTTAGTGGACGATTTTCGAACTGCAATTCTTGAAAATGCCTCCGAATTAGCTGTTTTTACTTAACTGGCAATAATTCAACGCCAACCTTCCGACATGATTCTCGAACCGCCGTGCTTCTGCGGGGTGCCTGCAAGTCAAGGGAGACACTGCAACCTAGTTCGGTATAACTTTAAAAAGGTCATCAGTACGAGGCTTTGATAGATGCAAACAATAAATAAAAATCCCCAACAGCGGAAAATAGAAAATCCAAACAAAGACTAGCGTAAGGCCCTGAAGTCCTTCAAATATAAGATTATAATTATGATCAATTATGCCATCGTCCTCGAATTGCTTATAATCGTAGCTATTCAGGTAAATGGAACCTAAGTTTGAAGTATGCCCTGGATCGTTCTCAAAGCGGATTCGAAATTTATAATGCGTGCTGAAATCTGGGTATCCTGTAACTTTTAATGATTGAATTTTGAACTTTGTGCCAACTGGAACCGTTGTCACTTCTTGTGTACCTAATTCGCTCTTGCCCAGCTGACCTTCGATAACAACATCGCCATCATCTTGCTGGCCCATTTTCTTGTGGGCAAATTTAAATTCTTTTTGAGTTATAATTTCTTTCCCTATTATCGGATAAACCAAGGAAGACGAAAATTTATCAAACCCAAAAAATAACCATCCTATGAATATTAGAAAGCATAAATTTATAATTAAAGGTTTTAACTTCCTTTGATATATTTCCTTATTCACTTCCCATAGTAAAAAAAGTCCGTATGGGATTCCCAAATAAAAACTGGAATTTCCATCATTTATAGCTGCTGCGAAGATAAAATAATACGCGAAGAAATAGCAAATCACTCTTGCCGATGCTCTAGTCGATCTCTCTTCCGAAATTGCATATCTCGTTTTTATCATAATTTACGATTTCTCTGAGCAAGACATTCTTAATTATTGTTCAGGCAAAGGAATTTTTCTGTTATTTATTCTAACACGATTATACCTTATAATTGGAATTCAGGGAAAGAAAGTTTGTGGCCAATTCGCCTCTAATTTTTGCTAAATAGTACATGCGACTTACATGGAGTTTAAATGATTGAACTATTCTACTTAATCGCCATTTTACTGTTTTTTGGCCTTCTCCAATATCTTTGTAAAAAGAAATGGGGAGAAGCATATTTTAAAAAAGCTTCTACGGCAAAAGCGATTGAATCGATTATCCTCATGCCATATTTGATGTATTTTGGTTATAAGACTGCAAAAGATAATCAACAACATGCTCTTTTGGTGGGCGGAATAATCTTTTATTTTGTTTTTTCAGCCCTCAAAGATTATCTGATTTTTAAGAATCATCAAAATGTGACCAGCCCCAAAAAGTATCTCAAAACACTTCTAAAATTGCCCGTTATCTTTGGTGTCAGTGTCGGCATATATTTTGCCGTTTTGTACAGCCTACGGTATTTAACCAACGATTTGATTCTTTGGATCGCAAATCTTGGTTATAATTACATTACTGTCTCCGCAATCATGAATCTCGGAACAATAGTTGTCTCAATGCTACCTGTGGGATTTTTATCGCCATTCATTCTGGTTCTTTTCAAGGCACGGTCCAAGGTTTCCGATACAAGAGTCAACGCCTTGTTTTCCGATTGTACCCGTAAAGCCGGTCTAAGTGAAAAAGTAAAAGCATATTACCTAGAGGACGAAGGTGTAAAATATCTTAATGCTTTTGTCGTTGGGCTCTTCCGATATAAAATTTTTTTCAGCCATCATTTATTAGGAACTTTGAATGATGAAGAGGCAAGGGCGATAATTTACCATGAATTGGGCCATATAAAGCACAGTCATTTGCTAAAAAGACATTTGGGACACATCGCCTATTTTCTCTCCCCCGTCCTCTCCATATTTTTTTTCACTTTCCTCTCACCATCCTTCGCAAATATTTTGCCAGTGTTTAAGATTTTACTTGTGCTAATTCCTCTCGCGTCCATCTATTTTTTGATTTGGCGATACGCCAAATTCCACGAGATTCAAGCGGACTACTTTTCAGTTGTGACCATGGGAACCGGGGTTGAAATATTTTTTTCCGCTATCGAAAGGATTTATGAATCGGCTGAAAAAGACAAGAATAAACGGCAACTCCTTGAATACCTCGATCCCATGTTTGCCCACCCGGTATTTAATGAGAGAAAAAGAATTCAAGAAGAGCTATTCGAAAGCGGCAAGAAGCCTATTTTTGTTCCTGAATGGATAAAAAAATTAACGCTAAGTAGTTTTAAGGTTCCGGCATATTTGATTCTAGCCTCAATACTATTGGGAACCAGCATCACTTATTGGAAGGCCAATAAAACATGGCAAATTTATGATCTGGCGTCAAAAGGCGACAATGAAGGCGTCAAGAATATTTTGGCAACAGGACAAGCAATTGACACTCGTTTCTATTATTTTACGGGGCGAACTCCTCTCATAAAGGCAGTAAAGGACCAAAATATAACCGCAACAAAAATTTTAATAAATAATGGCGCGGATTTTTACCAAACAGACTCTGATGGATTTCAAATATATACTTTAATGTCTACGAGTAGAAATGCAGAATTACTAAAGATAGGTGCCGATTATATTGAGAGTCAAAAAGTCACGACCGGAACTAAGTGACGAATCGAAGAATCTGGTTCGAAAGTTGAAAAAGGTATAAAAAAAACCCTTGTAAAAACAAGGGTTTTAAAAGTGGTGCCCACTCGCGACGACCGGTACCCCGGGCGAACCGTAGCGCAGCGAAGGTTAAATAGTAGCGAGTCAAAAAGGCGAAAAAAAACGGCTTCCGAAGAAGCCGTTTTTTAGAAGAATTGGTGCCCACTCGCGGAATCGAACCACGGACACAGGGATTTTCAGTCCCTTGCTCTACCGACTGAGCTAAGTGGGCATTTCATCAATTCACAACTTGTAAAAAGTGTCCTAGAAAACTAGTTTAAGTGGCCTTATCCGTCAATTAAAACTTAGAGTTAGAGCGGCCCTTTTTTTAGAGGATTCTGTGTGACTGAAAGCATAAAAAGCAATGATAACATATCCGTACAAAAGCACCTCTTGCGCCAAGGCCCTTTCACAGTCGCGGCCTTAAGCTTTCTCCCATCGGCCGGGGCACTCACTCGTCCGGCGCTGGCCATCTTTACCCACGGCTACACCTCCCACAAGGCCAGCATTTTAACCTGGCCGATTCGACTGGCCCAGGAAGGAATTCCCAGTCTGATCTTTGATCTCCCTGGGCATTATTTAGGAAGCTTTAACGAGGTTGAAAAGTTTGCAGATTTTAAACGCCTGGCCCATCAGCTTTTTGTTCAAGGCTTCTACAACTTAAAAGAGTGCTTCTACCAGGCCTCACCCGAACATCAGCTCGACCTGAACAATCCTGAGTTCAAATTGATTTTAGGCGGCCATTCCCTGGGGGCCCTGCTGGCCCTCAAGGCCCTGGCGCTTCCCGAGTTACAGGCCTACAAAAAAATTGTCATCGCGGTAGGCTTTGGCATTTCCAAAGTACGCCACGGGGCCCATATTTTCGAAACACCCTTTTATAAAAGTACCCTGCACGTCCGCAGCCAGCTGGTCTCCCCCGCCCTCAATCCTACGGAAGTTTTTTCCTGGGTCAGAGATGAGAAGGAAAATATCGGCCCCAACCTTCAGCCGTCGCGAATCCATCTCCTGGTGGGGCAAGATGATCTCATTGTGCCAATCGAAGGTGTCGAGCACGTCCAAGAACTCTTGATTGCCAACGGACATAACGTAAGCCTAGAGCGTCCCACTCGACTTCCCCATCATCTGCCGGAAGAAGCGGCTTCCTATATCAAACGTTTTTTGGCTTCAGAGAAAATTATTACTTAAAAATAGGCCTTCAAATTCTTCAGAATTCCCACGCGCCCGGTGCGCTCCAGCGCGGTGCCCTTGAATTTTCGTTCAAAGGCCTTGTTACTTAGTCCTTCTAGCTCGCTGATTATTTCCCTCAGAGGGCGATTCAAAAAAAAAGCTTTTATCTCTTCCTGCAGGGGCGTGAGCAGTAGCTGCTCCGCCACTATTTCTCGGCCATTCCACGGGCACACGTCCTGACAGATATCGCAGCCAAAAATCCACTGTCCGGCATTTTTATATCCATGAGGTGCGGGTGCATCCTTAAATAACTCGATGGTGTAAGTGGAGATACAATGTTGCGCCTTCACCGTACGCCTATCGCCATCAATCGCCTGCGTGGGGCAGGCATCAATACATGCCCGACATGTGCCACAGTGATCGGCTTCGATGGTGCGCTGGGGAAAATCCAGCCGCTGATTCAGCAAGAGTGAGGCGATGATAAACCTGCTGCCCTTTTGCCGATGAATGAGCATGGAATTTTTTCCAAACCACCCCAGACCTGCACGGTGGGCCAGGTCGCGCTCTAAGACAGGATGAATATCCAAAGACAGGGCAAATTGTAATGAAGGACATCGGGTCTGAAGAAAGTTTCCGATACGGTTGAGCACGTCCTTGAGAACCAAATGATAATCAGCACCTTGAAAGTTCAAAGCATAGCGGGCGATCTGTGGGCCAGACGCTGTCGCGAAATCAGGTCCATGACTATAATCAAAAAGAAAAACCAAACCTGCTTTAAAATCCGGATAGTAGTGGGTGAGCTTTTCTCGCAGCTTGGCGCGATGATCGGAGAGATAGGACAGGGGGCCGTGATCGCCACGCTCCAGCCAGCTCAAAAAATTTTTGAAACTCAAGACCTGATCATCCTCGACATATCCCCAATCGCAAATGGGCACAGGCCAAACGTGTTCGGCCAGAAAACTCTGAAGTGTGGCAGGGTTCAAGATGTCCATCTTAAAAACGCGGAATGATCTCTATCGCACCGGTGGGACAATTTTCCACACAGGCCATATCCAGCGCACAGCGCTCCACCGTCGCCTTGTTGATAAAAATGCGATGTTCGTCATCCTTCGTGACGCCAAAAATCTCGTGAGGACAGGTGCCAACGCAAGCTTGGCAAGAGGCACAAGCGTGGGTATCCAAATTAATTTGGCCTTTGGAGAATTCTGCGCTCTCCAAGGTATCTCCGCCTCCAGCAACTTTGGGGACATCCTTAATGATCTCAACTCTCACGGTATTGGCGGTTCCCTTGGCAAAGAATCGCCCTTCTCCCCGCGTGATCACCAGCTTGTCACCGTTTTTGAGTTTATATTTCTGGTGAATCATATCAATCACCTTGTCTTCCATGCCCTTGTCGTGCTCATCGAAACCTTCCAGCAAAAAAGGAGTCACACCCCAATAAAGGGCCATCTTGCGAACCACTCCAACATCATTCGTAATCCCTAAGACCTCACTTAGCGGGCGAAAACGCGTCATGTTTAAACAGGAGTGCCCGCTCTGGGTTACCGCTAAAATGGCCTTGGCATTGGTTTTTTCTGCCACCAAGGACGCCGCCACCATCACCGATTTATTAACCGTGGAAAGATCCATATTGCGCAGGAGAGGACGTTCTCTTGGAGACTTCTCTGCCTCGCGAACAATTTTGTCCATCATGCTGACGGCCTCGACGGGAAATTTTCCGGAGGCGGTCTCACCACTCAACATCACGGCATCCGTCCCATCCCAGATCGCGTTGGCGACATCGGACGCCTCGGCCCTAGTTGGAGTGCTGTTCGAAATCATCGATTCCAACATCTGTGTGGCAGTGATGACCGGCACACCTTTAATGTTGCACAAACTTATAATTCTTTTTTGGACAGCGGGAACCAGGTGATTTCCGAGTTCGACCCCCATATCGCCTCGGGCAACCATAATCATGTCTGATACGGAAACGATCTCCTCAATATTCTTCACCGCCAAAGGCATTTCAATTTTGGCCACAATGGGAACATTTTTTTTGAGTTTATGCAGGAGAAATTTTACCTGAAGCACATCCTCTTTTCTTCGAATGAAACTGAGGGCCACGTAATCAACTCCCTCGCGCAGACCAAACATCAAATCCTGATGATCCTTCTCCGTAAAACTGGGAGCGGTCACCTCGACATCGGGAAGATTAATGCCTTTGTTTGATTTGAGCATCCCTCCCACCTCGACCTTGATGACATAGACGTCCCGATCACGTTTCACAGTCCGGGCAACGATAAGACCATCATCAAAAAGCACGCGCACATTATCACGGCAGTCGTGCACCAGTTTCTCGTAGACGGTAGGAATATAGCGCCCCTCGTACTCCGGATATTTTTCTTTCGCGGCCGTAGGCCCGATGGCCCATTCACTTCCGCTCTTTAATTCCAGCGGAAGGGTTAACTTATCCACGCGTATTTTTGGGCCCTGGAGGTCGAGCAAAATGGCCACCTCTCGATTGGCCAGCTTACTTGCCTTGCGAATATTTAAAATAAGTTGGTGCGCGGACTCGTAAGTCCCATGGCTCATATTGACCCGAGTGACATTAACACCGGCATCAATCAGGTCCTTAATCTGGGATATTTCTGTAGAAGATGGCCCGAGGGTGGCAATAATTTTGGCCTTACGAATTTGCATGACTTACTCCCAATGATGATTCACCACTATCTTAGCAAAAAAAGGGGAGAAAGTCGTAGGGAATGCTCAGACTAAATCGTCTTCTTCGTCAATCTGGAAGGTCCTCGGTGCCTCACCGCGCGTCGCTGCGACATCGCGTGCCCGCTCAACGCTCTCTTTCATCTTTTGGATTTTTAACTCATATTTATTTTCAATTTGTGCTTTTTCCAACTCACTGGCTTTGGCCAAGCGTTCATAATTCTCTCGCGCCTGGACCTCTCGACGATGCGACTCTATATTATTTTCCTTGGACATGCGATCAATGACGTCCTCATATCGCTTGCTCATTCTATTGACTTTGACCTCGTTGGCATGGCCGATTTCACTTAAATTTTTATCAAACTCTTGCCGCAAGGATTGAATGACTCTTGCCGTTTCAAAATCTTTCCCTTCCTGAATCCTTTTCGCGGTACGGAGATCTTCCTGCCGACGCTGCTCTTCAACCATGGTGCGTTGCTGATCGGTGGAAACCGTTCGTTTGGCAATATTCATCAGTCTATCTTCATAGGTGCTGACGAGTCTCTCCTTCTCGCTTTCTAAATTGCGGACTTTCGTTTGATGAACATCCGACGCTTTCTGCAAGCGGTTCGTCACCTCGTCTTTCAAAACCTCTTTGGCCTCAAAGACATCACGCTTGGCCTTCTCAATGAAGGCAGTTTTATCCCGCGCCTGCTCCTGCTGAATGCCCGCAATAGTCTGCAGGTTTTTCTCGGACATATGATTCATACGCCGGGCGTAGTCTTCTCTTTGGGCATTGTATTTGGCCTTATTGGAAACCCGCTCCTCGGCGGCGTTCTTGGCGCTGGCCTGCTGATTCGTCTTCAAGTCATCCGTCAACTGCTCGGTAATTTGATTGCGCTCTCGCTGAAATTTGTCAGTTTGAACCGCTCGATCGGCCACTATCTGTTTATCCTTTTTATCATGATCCTTATAGTTTTTGAGTGCCAGCTGCCTTAAGGTACTTTGGGCCTCGTCCATCATCTTCGCCTTATCTTCTGTCAGCGCAACCTTGGCATCCTCTAAATTATTCTTCATGCGGTTAATGCGATCCTCATCGACGCGCTTGACTCGCTCAAGCTCATTTTTGGCCTCGTCCCCGCGACCACCATTATTAGCAATGGCGAGAGCACGACGCTCCTGAGAATTGAGCTGCTGGTTGTACTCTTTTTCGCGCATTCGCAGCTTTTCATTATTGCTTACCAGCAATCCTCTTTGTTCCTGGTCACTTCGCTGCTGACTCAACCCCACGAGATGATCGTAGTTGGAGATCATGTCCTGACTTCGTTTCTCTTGGGAAGAATGAAGTTGCCCAACCTGATCAAGGTGATCATTCTTTGTATGGACCAGTTCCTCTTCATGGGCGCGATTGATGTTTTGCATTTCGCCTGTAAGCTTGTCTTTCACCTTGCGTTGCTCAATATTACTTTTCTCCACCACCTCATGCTTTTCCTCATCCTTCTGCTTCACAAGGGCATGGGTATCTTTTCCGACTTTTTCACGATATTCCTGGTAATGCTCGTTGCCTTTATTTTGGATATCCTGCATTTCTCGGGTGTGAGTATTCCGATCCTTTTGAATGTTATCCTTCAAACGACCTGTCTCACCGTCGAATCTTTCTTTGCTTTGCGCCTCTGTCAGGCGGTTATTTCGGTCGAAGCTCTCTTTTAAGCTACCCAACCGTTCTGAAAAATTATTGCGATCTTTGGTGGCATTTTGTTCAAACTGCTGGCGCGCGGTATTGATTTGAGTGTTGTATTCAGCTTGCTGTCGTTCGATGTCCTCTTTGGACTTGGCCGCCTGCTTGCTCGTCACATCCTGAAGATTATTTTCCAGCTCACGCTTGGAATCGTTATAGACTTGGCGCTGATTTTTCTCACGCGCCTCATGGGTGCTTTCGAGAATTTTCTTATCCCCGTCATAATTTCGACGCAGCTCTTCACCCTTCTGGTGATATCGCTCACGGGCCTCGGCTAAACGGTTGTTGTAATCAGAAATATCCATATTCCCTCACTGGGCCTTACTCTCCATGTTAACTTAGGTTGGATAAAAAAAGGCCCTGGTACGATTTGCCCAGGGCCCTCTGTTCAAAAAGAATTTCTATCGGGTCGTCAGCTATTTAGCCAATTCCTGGTCGATCAGCTCGGAAAAAAATTCCACATCCCGTGCTCCGTTGATGATATGCCCGTTGACAAAAAAAGTCGGGGTTGATTTTACCTCGATACTTCCCCCCTGCTCCATATCCTTAGTGACCACGGACTCATACTTGCTCGTATCAAGACAGGCATCAAATTTCTTCGTGTCAAGACCGATACTTTTGGCGGTGGCCTTGAGGTCGACGATTTCAAGTTTGGCCTGATCGGCAAACATCTTATCGTGCATACTCCAAAATTTCTCCGCACCCTGCTCGTTAGCGCAAAGTCCCGCAAGGGCCGCTGGCATGGCCTGTTTATGAAAAGGAAGCGGGAAATTTTTAAAGACCACCTTAATTTTTTTGCCGTATTTCTTCTTTAACTCGGCCACAATCTGGGCCCCTTTGGCGCAAAATGGGCACTGAAAATCACTGTACTCAACCAAGGTGACCTTGGCATCAGAGGGACCGGTAAATGGAGCGCCTTCAATGGGAATCTCAAAGACCGGCCAGGTCGGCTTGGCGATGTAAACTTCCACCGGACTTTTCTTGGTTTGCTCGGCCAACCATTTTTCCAGCAATTCCTTTTTCTTTTCCATCGCCAGAAATTTTTTGATTCGCTCGCGCATCTGATCGTTGATATGCTCTTTTGGGATACTGCGCTCCTGAATCAGCTTATCGACTTCCTTCTCACCAATAAGCACGCTTGAGGCGATAAATTTGTCGAGATACTCATCATTGGAAAGACCTTTTTTCTTGGGATCGGCCTCCATAAATTTTTCCATCAGGTAGGCATTCAGCTTGTTCATCTTGATCTCATAAACCTTAAGCTCGGCCTCAAAGATATCGCTCTCCGCCCCCTTATAAAGTTCCCCCTCAGTCACGATCTGATCTTTAAACTTAAGCGCGGCACCCGGCGATGGGGCAGGTTTAAAAATAAAATTTGGCCGTGAGTCGGCCTTGTCCGCGCAGGCATGCATAAAACCTAACATTCCAAAAACAACCATCAACGAAATTAAATGTCCCATTACAATGGCCCCTTCAATTTAAGAGAATAGATATTGTGAATATCTTATACCCAAATTATTCGTCCGCCCAAAAAAAATGTGGGCGGTACAGGAACATGCGCAGCGCTTCAAATTTCCCATCTTCAGAGGAATAAAAACAAATAAATTGACAGGCCCCCCAGGTAATTTTTATAGTAGCGATTAATTCTGTGAAATAGTCGCGTAGCTCAGTGGGAGAGCACTGCCTTGACATGGCAGGGGTCACAAGTTCAATCCTTGTCGCGACTACCATCTCTTCTTTGATTAAGACTATATTTATTTCCAGCGATACGCTCAAAAAGGCTTCGCCGTTTTTTTTGAGCTACATTCGTCCCGGCCGTTGGCCGGGATATCGCGACTGCCATCTCTTTTTGATAAGCTTACATCCCAAGTCATTAGACACATCACACTTCCCCTGCGGAAGTTAATTTCACAGAAATTTCCGACGATAATTACCTGCGCTTGTCTTCGACTAAAAGTACAGAAAGTTCTTTTCTTGTTTTTTCAATCACGATACTTTTTAGACTCAAGAGAACCTCTTTGGTTGTTATGTTGTTGTGTGGTAACAAAAATATAATCAATCAAAGAGGTTTTTTCATTTTGCACGGCCGTAAACGCAGGGCCGCAAAAATCA
>Ga0209211_10001763_pt1 | contig 39511 bp, 42 predicted proteins | sample RifGroA2_FD_183992 | JGI IMG/M metagenome (GOLD analysis project Ga0209211, IMG submission 183992) | Groundwater microbial communities from Rifle, Colorado, USA - Groundwater A2 (SPAdes) (version 2) | ecosystem: Environmental > Aquatic > Deep subsurface > Groundwater | place: Rifle, Colorado...
ACCCTCAGCGGCGCGCACCGTGCCTCCCCGGGCATGATAGGCTATGGCCTGGGGGATATAATAACCATTCCAACCGGCTCTCTGGGCCCGCCAGGCAATATCCAGGTCCTCATAAAAAATATGAAAATCAGAATCAAAATACTCCCTGTGGTGAGCGCAGTCGAACCATGAATTTATTCTCAGCTCATCCAGCATTTTCCCGCGGTAAAAAGCAACCGCGCCGTTTACCCCAAAAATATATTCTTCTCGCTCAAATCTCCCGGTATCAGGCAACCCATATCCTCTTTCCTTAGCCGAGCGCCAGACACTTAAAAACAGCCCGGTTGAGTCTATGGTTTTGCCGTCGGCGCGTAAAATCTTACCACTCACCATACCTATTTTGCTATCCCTACTAAATCCCCTTAACGCCTCCTTTAGGAAATCCTTATCCAAAACCACATCATCATTCAGGCAAAGGATAAACTCGCCTGAACTTAAAGCTATGCCTCTATTCAAGGCCTGGCAATAAAAGAGATTCTCTGCGGATGGATAAAGCTTAATCCCAGGATAATCCTTTCCTATCCCCCGGCCAAAATCAGGGTCAAGCGAATTATCAATAACTATAACTTCGTAAGAAGGATAGGTCTGCTTAAGCGCGGAATCCAGGCATAACCTGAGATAATTCTTTAACCCCCGGGTTACCATAACAATGCTTACCAATGTATTTGACATTTGCATTTCCCGCGCTACAATTAAAAGATAATGTTTTACGCGATACTCTTGTTTATCTTTTGCCGGCCCTTTATCTCTTCCTTGTCTTTCCCGGTTTTAAATTCAGCCTATTCCGCAATATTTCTGCTTTTTCTGATTGTCTGGGTCATAGCTAGACGCGAACTCATACAAAAAAACCTCCCGGCAAAACTAAAGCTGCCGCTCATACTCTTTATCCTATCCCTTATTGCTTCAACCTTATTTTCTCAAGATAAAGCCCATAGCTTTCCGGAGTTTCCGCGATATATAATCGGCCTGTTATTATTTATAATCCCTTTTTCTTTATCGCCTCGCCACAAACAGCACCTTCTTTCCGCCATTATCCTGGCCGGATTAGGCATAAGTTTCTTGGCTATTTACCAATACTTCTTTGGTTTTGAATACATTCTTGATTATCTATCTAAAGAAAAAACTCCCCTGCCTGGCCTCATCGGCTACCTTAGCCAAAGACGAGCCTTTCTGCCCTTTATCAGCCCCAACACCTTAGCCGGATACCTGATTATGATTATACCCCTAAGCCTAACCCTTAAAAAGAGAATTTTCTTCATTTTGCCCCTGGGGTTAGCTTTATTATTCACCAAATCCTTAGGAGCGCTTTTTAGCCTATTCCTGGGATTAATGCTATACTTTTACCTGAATAACCAAAAAAGCAGGAAGAAAATTTCCCTGCTTTCCGGCTTATCGGCGGCTATCCTCTTGATTTTTCTTCTTCGCCTAAATAGCGCCTCTCAATTCAACCAACCCGGATTTTCAGTGCTAATGCGCTGGGATTATTGGAAAGAAACTCTGGGGATTATAAAACTATTCCCTTTTCTGGGCGTGGGGCCGGGGGCTTTAAATCTCAGCCAATCCAGGTATGTTCACAACGCCTACCTGCAAATCTGGGCGGAGATGGGAATACTCGGAATCATTTCTTTTCTCTGGATAATATATGAAACTTATAATTTGATAAAACGCGATTTTCCCGGTAAAAAAGAAATTTCCGGCCTGGCTATAGCGATATTCGCCTTTCTCATCCACAATCTGGTTGATTTTACTTTTTTTCTTCCCGAGGTAAGCCTGATCTGGTGGATAATTTCCGGGATTTATTGTTCATCCCAAGACCCGGAAGTCTGCGAAGGAACCCCTCCGATACCCTGGACTAAAACCTGAATCCTCCTCTTAGCCAAGCTATTGCCTACGCTATCCTTAACCTCTCCGGTAGAAGTAATGGTCCGGCTTGTACCGGTACAGCCGGAGACGCCATAACTAAAGCTATAGTTAGAACCTCCCAGAGTTCCGCTTCCACTTGTACAGCTTGAGCAATTTGAACTGCTCTTTAGACAGGCCTTAGCCTCTTCAGCTCCCGCCTGGGCCAGGTAAAAGGCCCGAAGACTATTTTTCTCCTGATTACGCACCTCAATCTCCGCCTGCCACATAGAGGCCATAACCGCGCTCAAAACACTAACGATAGAAAACATAATAAGAGCCAGTAATAACACCTGACCCTTATTCTTAAGGTTAACTTGCCTCATCTTAAATTTTTATTACTAATTCCTTGGCCTAACCGCGGTTTTTAAGCGAAAAGAGCTATTTCCCTTTTTTACCGTAAAATCAATTGTAACTAAACCGCCGCTGACACTGAAGATTGTGTTTAAGCAATCAATCTGATTAACTAATTCTTTACGCGCGGAATTAGCATTCGCCATGCCAATTCCCTGCCCTCTGTATATTATATCCGAATCCCCGTAAGAACCTCCTGTAGCGCCCCGCCAATACCTGACTTCGTAAGACGGCCCTCCAGGCAATTCAAACTTTACCCCATCCACAGGACTGGTTATCTGTGAAATAGAACCGGCCGGAGCCCTTCGAATCTCATTGGTCATAAATTCCATGCCCCAGCGGGCGGAATTAATCAGGTTTACATTGACCTTCTGCTTCTGCCAAGACTGCTGTAAAGAAACAATCGCCGCGCCCACTCCAGTAGCAGCCAGGGCGAATATGGCCAGGGCAATCATCGTCTCCAGTAAGGTAAACCCCGTTAGAAGCTTCTTATTTCTTACAGGTTGCACTACAACTTCTAACGGGGTAAACCCCGTTAGAGATAGGTTGCCGTGGGCAACCGTAAGTCGCCCTTGGCGTCTTATCTCTAACGGGGTAAAGCCTTTTCTCATTCTAATAATCTGCCTTAAGGGTGGTAAAGGAAACACTACTTGCTCCGCTATCCCAATATACGGTTACCAGAATCTGTTTTAATGTAGCAGGGTAGGTCGCGTGGTTACTGACAGTTACTTCCCGCTCAAAACCCGAAAAACCGGAAACCGCCGCTCTGGACTCGGAGGCAGGAAGCCAGGAGGATTTCTCCTCCAGCTTCTCCCTGGCCAAACTACAAGCAGTAACGTATTTCTTGCTCTTTGAGCCGGCGCTATAGCCAATCTTGATAATTTGAGCCATGTCCAGAAAGATAAGAGACAGGATAGCCAGAGCCACAATGGTCTCAATCAAAGTAAACCCCGTTAGAGATAGGTTGCCGCGGGCAACCGTAAGTCGCCTCTGGCGTCTTATCTCTGACGGGGTAAACCCCGATAGAAGCCTCTTATTTCTTACAGGTTGCCCTACAGCTTCTAACGGGGTGAAATCACTATTCCAGCTTGACATTGCCAGTCTCAGCAAATACTGTTATATTTCTTGTTTTTCCCTGATTATTAAACTGAATACTGGCTTGATCAAGATACATATTTCCTTTGGGCGAATACACGTAAAGATTAGTATTAGCCAAAGATAAAGAAATGCCCAAAGTTACTTCTTTAAGGAGATTGCTTGAGGTAAAAGCAGTTGTAGATTTATAGATGTAATACTTTTTATCAGCCTGATTAAAATATAAGGCGTGTCCGACATTGGTAGCAATAGCCTTCTGCCTAGTCCAGTAGATATCCGATAAAACCTTTCTTGCTTCAGCTTCCAGCCTTAGCGACGGAAGGCTACTATAGCTAACTACTGCCGCGGCCCCGGCTGCCGCCAGGATAGCCACAACTATAGATATCTCAACTAAGGTAAACCCCGATAGAGATAGCCCCGCCGTTGGCGGGGCGTTCTGTTGCCTTTGGCGTCTTATCTCTGACGGGGTAAACCCCGATAGAAGCTTCTTATTTCTTACAGGTTGCCCTACAGCTTCTAACGGGGTAGATCCTTTTAGCCGGTTCCTGAGAATAAACATGTGACAAATGGTCCCTATTTTACTATTTCAACGACACGGCTGGCCCGCGTCTGCCGGAGTAATAAGTTAGACACTTTCTCTGTATTTTAATAATTCCAGCCAATGATCTTAAAGCCTGATTTACAGAGTCATGATCCGGAAAAAATTCTGCAACATCAGGGTCAATTGCTACTACATTAACGCCTTCCGCATACCTTTTCGAATATTTTCCCCGTATGCCTTGGCTAAAATCATATTCTTTAAGCAGATCCGGATCTTTTTGCATTCTCTTCATATCGCTTCCTTTCATTTCTTGTCGCTTTTCTCGCGCTTATTATCCTAATTTTATCTCCTCTCTCTGTATGAACGATTACCAAAAGGCGATTTTTACAGGAATTCCCAATTAAAATCAGCCTGTCTTCTTCATCAGAATGCAGAGGGTCATAAATCGTCAATGATAAAACATCTTTAAAGGCTGTGCCTGCCTCATCAAAAGATACATCATGAATTTTTATATTCTTTTTTGCCTTGTTTGAATCCCCTTCAAATAAAAGCATGCCCCATTCCTATCCACACTGCCGCGGCCCCGGCTACCGCCAGGATAGCCACCACTACAGAAATCTCAACCAGGGTAAACCCCAATAGAAGCTTCTTATTTCTTACAGGTTGCCCTATAGTTTCTGACGGGGTAGATCTTTTTGCCGGTTCCTTAGAAACATCTCCTATGCCTTTCAAACAGACAATTCATAAACTTTACCAACTTCATGAAGCTTCAAGTGGTATTTTTTTAAATCTTCTTTTATCTCAATTAATTTATCAACGGCACCGCTGGCATAATAACGTTCATGACATTGTTCACATACCTCCGCGTTAACCTTTACTAAGATATGATTATTCCCCTCAATTACATCTTCGGTTATCACCTTTTCTATAAGTTCACCACCGCAAAGCGCGCATCTCATCTCTTCCTCCCTCGGTAATTGATCCAACGTTCCGGATTGGGTTGATATACAGTAATAATAGCTAATGTCTTCTCTGGCTCTACCACCGCGCAGACAATATGTAAGGGCCTATTTGCCTTTGTCTTTCCAAATATAAGAAAGCTGGGATACGGCTTGTCTTTATGATATTCCTCAATTACCTCTCCCGCCTCAATAGACTCCCTTATTTCCTGCTCCCGTATAACCCCATATTCATCATAGAGCATCTCTTCTTTCGCGTGCGAAGAAAATTTAATTTTTTGACTACAGGATTTAATAAGTAAAATACTCACTTTATCAAAGAAAGCTACCGCTGAAAAACCCTGTTTTACACAACTTGTAACCGGTCGGTGAACGGGAGAATTCCCGCGCGGTCATTGACCGGTTACGCCAGGATAGCCACCACTACAGAAATCTCAATCAAGGTAAACCCCGTTAGAGATAGCCCCGCCGCTGGCGGGGCGTTCTGTCGCCTTTGGCGTCTTATCTCTAACGGGGTGAATCCTTTTAGCCGATTCCTTAGAATAGGCATATGGGCCAATATTCGCTCTCACAATGCGTAGCTACGCATTGTGAGAGCGTTGATTAGCTATTAGGTTAGTTGGCTGAAACTAATAACTGGGCGGTAGTTCCGGAATAACGTATAGCACCAGCTGTACCACTAGCCGTGCCTCCATCTACTTTCTTATCAATCTCATCAAAATCTGCGGTTGTGCAACTACCACTAGCGCCACAAGTAAGTATAACGTACCTAACAGGGATAGTACCCCAAGGATTAGAAGAATTACTTGCCCATGTATAAGTACTGCCTACCCAAGGGCCAGCACCCGGCCACCTATCTACATATGGACCGCCCCAGCCGGCAGGACATGTACCGGTACCGCTGCTACCGCAACCGGATGAAATCATGGCTGATAAATCATTTTTATCACTTGGCCACTGCTCTGTATCCGAATAGTAACTGCTGGCCGCTGTTTTTAGTGAGTTATGAAAAGAAACTGCAGCCGCTATCCTGCCCTTATTTATCTGCTTAAAAAGCTGGGGGGCAAGGACTGAAGACAAAACCCCAATGATAGCGATAACCACCATCAACTCAATTAAGGTAAAGCCTTTTTTACTCATTTTCCTCCTTTTGGCAAGAATATATTTCTGGCCTTTTCTGCTCCACTAATTCAAAGTATACCATATTTTACCTATATTTTCAAGCGGCTACTCCCCTGCCTCCAGGGTGATGCGAATCACCTCCTCAACTGTGGTAAAACCCAAAACTAACTTTTCAATAGCCGCCTTTCTCAAGGTAACCATGCCTTCTTTGATTGCCTGGGAGCGGATTTCATCCGCCGCGGCTTTTTTCAATATCAAATCCTGGATGGCCGGGCTCATCTTCAAGAATTCATAGACGCCTATCCTTCCCCTATATCCGCTTTTATTGCAATGTTGACAGCCCTTGCCGCGATTAAACTTAATCCCTTTTCCGATTTTATCTTCCAGGCCCAAGCTCTTTAAAACCTCATCACTGGGGACATAAGACTCTTTACATTTTTCGCAAACCGTCCTGGCTAATCTCTGAGCCAATACCCCCAGCAAAGAAGAAGAAATTAAAAAAGGCTCAATCCCCATATTAATCAGCCGGGTAAAGGCAGTCGGGGCATCATTGGTATGCAGGGTGGAGAAAACCAAGTGGCCGGTTAAGGCCGACTGCACCGTTATCTCAGCAGTCTCCCGGTCGCGTATTTCCCCCACCATAAGGATATTAGGATCCTGCCTTAAGAAAGAGCGCAGGGCAACGGAAAAGGTAAGGCCGGCCCGGGGATTAACATGCACCTGGCGCACCCCGGGAAATTGATATTCAACCGGGTCCTCAACCGTCATTATATTCACGTTTTCTTTGTTTAAGACCTGCAAGGCCGAATATAAAGTAGTGGTCTTGCCGCTTCCGGTGGGCCCGGTAACTAAGATTATCCCGTAAGGAGAAGTTATCAATTCTTGAAACAACCGCGATTCCCGCGCCGGGAACCCTAATAATTCAAGGCTGATAATCAGGCTGGATTTATCCAAAATCCTCAATACCACATTTTCTCCGTAAACCGTAGGACAGGTGGAAACCCGAAAATCTATATCCCGGTTACCTATCTTCATCATAATCCTGCCGTCCTGGGGCAGGCGTTTATCGGCGATGTCTAATCCGGACATAATCTTAATCCGGGAAATAATCGCGCCGGCTAAATCCATCGGCAGGGAATAATGCCGGCGCAGCATCCCGTCAACCCGGTAACGGATATTAAGGATTCTCTTTTCCGGTTCAATGTGGATATCCGAAGCCCGGAACTGAACCGCCTGAAAAATAATGTAGTTAACAATCTTGATTATCGGGGCGTCTTCACCTTGTTTTTCCTGCTCGGCGAGCTTGGTTTTATCAATTGAGGCGATAATCTCATCCAGACTGCTGATACCGCCAAAGCATTGATCCTGGGCCTTCCTTATTTCTAGTTCTTCGGAAAAAACCGGGTCTATTACAAGTTTGGTCATCCGCTGTAATTCATCAATCACCTGGACATTATTAGGGTCGGCCATAGCCACAGTCAAAGTGCTTTCAATCAAAAAAACCGGGATAAGCTTGTATTTGCGGGCGAAATCCTCCGACACTAACTTCACCACTTCCGGACTAATCAGATAGCCGGAAAGGTTGAAGGTGTCCACTCCGCTTTGCATGGTCAGACAGCGCTCGCGCTCGTCGCGGCTGAGCCAACCCTTACGCACCAGGATTTCACCTATTTTCTCGCCGGTTTGCTTCTGCTCTCTTAAAACCTCCTCAAGCTGAGACTCAAGAAGCAACCCCTGCTCCACCAGCATTTCACCTATTTTCTTATTACTGGATATCGCCACTTTTATAAATCCCTTTAATTATAGCCTATCAGACTGTGTCATAATCTCTTAAAATGACCATTTTGTCATTTTGAGGGAGCAGAGCGACCGAAGAATCTAGTCGGTAATTTAAAAGACGAGATTCTTCGCTATCGCTCAGGATGACATTGTGACACAGTCTGCTATGCGCTTTTATTAACTACCAGACTTTTTCCCGCCACCAGGAATCAAGTTTTTTGGCCTTGCCTAAAAAACCCTTTAAAATCCCCGGTTTATTCTCCCGGTTCAGATCAAGACAATAAATTTCATCATTTCCTAAATTTTTAGAATCCAGGCTTTTCCCGGAAAAGCTATTTTCTTTAATTTCTTTTTTTGGTTTTTCATTCCCCGCCTTGCTGGCCCTCGGCTTCCCGTTTCGCCTTTGGCTCGCCGAGGCGGACGCCGCGAGGCGAGCAGGCCCGCCTACCGGACGGGCAGGCAGGCTTTTTTCATCCCTGCGGCGCGGCTCTGCTTGGACGGTATCGCGCGCTGACCGGCTCAGACGCTCTTCTTTCAGGGCCTTAAGCTGGCCTTCCAGCGAAACCTTCTCCTTTTGTAATTTATCTAATTGCTTCCTGGCCAAGGCCTCTTCTTTAGAATAATCACCCTCACGGCTTGCTTGACGGCCAAAAACCTCTTCTTTAGGCGGCACGAGCCGGACCTTTTTTAATTCTTCAATTGTCTTATTTTTATTTTGAATAGAAGCTATAGACTGTTCCTGGGAATTTAAAAGCTCTTGATTCTTTTGTCGCAGGGAATGTTGCGTAGACTCCAAATCCTTAAGCTTAGTCTCTGTGGCGATTTTTTCACTTTGCAGCGCGTTCAGTTCTTTATTTTCTTTTTTTTGTCCCCCTTGCTCCTTAGGGTTTTGCTTCTTGCTTAGAATATCCTCATGTCTTTTCTTGAGCGCCTCAACCGCTTTTTCTTCCTCAATAATATTAGCCTGAAGCTTCTCTAGATACAGTTTCATCTGATCATTATCAGACTTTAAAGGCGAAGCATGCGCCGGATAATCAACTAAAAAACAAACCCCGCTTAGGCAGAGAAAAAATGCCGCCGGATAAACTTTCATCAGTTGTTTTCCTTAGCGATTTCTTCTTCCTTTTTGATTTTCTCTTCCAGCTCTTTTCTTTCTTTCAGCAGGCTGCTTTGCCTTTCGGTAAGCGCCTTAAGCTGGCCGATGGTCTGGGTTGTCTCTTTGGCTTTCTGGGCGACATCCAGCGCTAACAACCGGCCTTCCTGTTTTTGTTTTTCTTCATCAAAACTCTCACCTAAACCAAACTGCTTATCCTTGCGCATCCGCACGGACTCATCAGGGGTAATTATGGTGGGAGAAATAAATATGAGCAATTCCGTCTTATCCACCGTGTCCTTCTTGCTCTTAAAAAGGTATCCTAAAAATGGCATATCCCCTAATAAGGGGACTTTGGTTTCTCCCTTGGTAATCTTCTCCTTGATTAAACCGCCTATAATCAAGGTCTGACCGTTTTTTACTACTACTTTGGTAGAAGCACTGCGTTTATCAATCACCGGTATAGTGTAGGGTATGGAAGTCGTGCCCTGGGTAATGGTCAGGCTATAATCCGAGGTCTTATCGCTTATCTCCGGGTTAAGCAACATAGTAATATCACCATCATCGTTTATGATCGGTGTAGTTTTAAGAATGATACCCACTTCCTCGAAATTAATTTTCCAGCTTGCCGTAACGGCCCCGGAATCTCCGCTCACCTGTATATCCGGCTCAGCCCAAGGGAGGGATTGGATCACCTTAATTACCGCTTCCCTATTATTCACCGTAGCCACCCGGGGCGCTGAAAGGACATTGGTATCTAAAGAATTGGCTAAGGTCTGCAGTATAACATTTATATCTTCGTCAAATATGCCAAAGGTAAAGGGGGATTCCGAGGTTGTGCCGGTAATCGGAGGATAATTAGTATTCTTATAAGAAATGCTTTGTTTCAGGCCATCCGAAAACGAACCTAACGCGGAAGGACTTCCCAGATTATATTGTCCTAAAGGTATGCGCTTTTTATCCGCTAAAAGCTGCCAATTCACCCCCAGGGCATGTTCTTTTTGCAGCTTAACCTCCACCACCCTGGCTTCAATCATAACCTGTTGCGGAGAGACATCTACCATATTTAAGTATTCTTTCACTCGCTCTACATTCTCAGGATAATCAATCACCACCAAGGAGTTTTGCTCATTGCCATACAAAACCTTTCCTTCAACTGATAAAAGACTTTTTATATTGCTATTTTGTTCCTGGGCAAAAACGTACACCGCGCTAAAAAAAGAAAATAAAAATATAAAGACGCGTCTCATATCTTAACCTCCTGTTGCTGTAGAGCTTTCCATTAAGGAATTGGTTTCGCTGCCTTCGGAGGCAGATGAAGCAGTGTCAGTTTGGGCATTATTTTCTACTCCCGCGATATCCGACGCTTTTAGATACTTAAGTTTAAAAACCTGGCTGGACATCCTGCGGTCAATTTCGTTAAGATAATCTTCTATTTTCTTTATGTTTGGAGGATAATCTATAGCCATTATTGAATTAGGCTGTTTGCTCAACAAGAGCTTGCCTTTAGCGGATAAGAGGTCATAAATTGTGCTTTCCCTTCTTGCGGTTTCCGTAGCATCATTCTTTAAGGGATTCAAGACAACCTGTGCTTCAATATACTTAAGAATAAATGTCCTGGTAATTAAATCAGGCTTAACTATAAAAAAATTACCGTTATTTTCTATGACCAGATCCAGAGATTTGGCGATTGCCTCCAAAAACTGCCCCAGGGAAACCTCAGACATAGTAGCCGTTATCGTGCCTTGCACATCCTTGTCTACTAACAAATTAAGTTTATGGTCATAAGCCAGGACCTTAAAAACATCCCTTATATCCGCGTCTTTTAATTCAAAAGAATAAATCTGGCCTTCTTTTTCCAATTGCCTTATTTTCATTACCGGATTAACTGCCGCGGACAAAGGAATTGCCGCGCTTTCTTCTTTTTTGGAATTCTCCATTCCGGCAGTATCTACTTCGGATAATAAATCTTTTACTTGGTCTATAGGCGACTGGGCAAAAAGAGCGGCATGCATACCTAAGATTAACCACGCTGTCAGCAAAATACATTTAGAGATTGCAATATAAAATAATCGGCTCATTCTTGGCTCCCTTTATTTATATAATGTCACTATATATTCAACATCCCTCATATCCCTTAGTATAACCGCCTGCGGATGAATTTCAACAATCTTTTTGCCGTCTCTTGCTTCTACAACATCACCCATCCTGCATATCATCCCATTTATAATAGCCTTGCTGTTTGTTTTTTCCGGAGAACAAAAAGTCGCGCTCAAGTTAAGATAATCCAATACAATGAGCGCCAGCCGTTTGGGCGCAAGAAAATTTCGCTCTTCTTCAAGGCTAAGGAAAGGATTTGACCTGATAGACCCAATAAGCGCAGCGGCTTGTCCCTGCTCAAGGGGGGCCATATCGGCTTTAGCCTCCAACAGGACAGGCTGACCAATAGCCATAGTTATATCCTGCTTCAAATATGCCAGGGACAAGGTTAACAACGAGATTATTACCTTGGTTGATCTCTTACAACTCACCAGTTCCTCCGATTATTTTCTTTAATTTAACGATATCTTCCTGAGTATAGCAGCGCCAGCGGTTAATCAAATTCCTTTTGGGTTTAGGGAATATCCCCTTTTTCTCATAGCGAAATAAAGTCTGCTTGGAAATGCCCAGCCTTTCCACTACTTCCTGAGTTGTTAGAAACCGCACCCTTCTCATAGTTTGTTAGCCTTTGCTTACATTAGATGATGCTTGGTAATATTTGGTTATATTTAATAGTATCAATTATCTATGCTATGGCGTAATTTGTCAAGCTTTATTTTAAAATGGGCTGGAAATGTTTTAAGCTATTTTTAAAGAATGAACCTACTGCGGAAAAGTATAAATCAGGAGCTGCAGATAAATTGTCTGGTTGGGTAAAAGCTTTTCATCTCGCTCTACTTTAAGCATATCCACATTAATCAGCCTTTCCATAGCGGTTAATTGCTCCAGGAAAACCGATAAAGAAGAAAAAGCGCCATTACAGGCTAATTCCATCCGTATGGGAATAAACCCCTCGGAAACTATAGGCTGTTCGTCCTTAACCATGTTGATTTTAATTTCTTTTAGCCCCGCGCTGGTTCCTGCCTGAATAAGCGCCCGGATAAAATTAAACGGATGTTTTTCATTAAAAGGGACCTTCCGGGACATTGCCTCCTGTTTTTGCTTAATGTCTTTATCCTCTTTTTCTAATTCATCCAGGCGCCGGCTGGCATCCTCAGCCATCGCCAGCTCTTTTCTTTTTTCGGAAAGCTTTAGGCTTAAATTCTGATTGATCTTTAATTGACTAAGACAAAGCATGCCCAGCAGAATCAAACTAACTATGATTATAAGATTTATTACAATATTATTTTTTTTCATCTGTTAATACCACCTCGGCATCCAGACTAAATTCCCGCATCTGAGGCCTGGTAAGGGCCGAATTCTCCGCAGGCATCCCGGCCTCTGAAACGACAATTTCTTCCAAGCCTAAAGGCGGAATATTTATTTTAGTGAAATACCCGGTTTTCTCCATAGCCGCCTTTAAGTTTTCAATAATTTCCTGCGCCTGCTCATAATCCGCGAGAATCCGGGCATTAATCCTTATTCGTAAAGTCTTATCTTCAGCTTTTGGCTCAAGACGGCTTTCCCGCGCGGCCTCAGAAAGTATTTCCCCTTTCGCGATTACTATCTGAGTCAAGACTATGTCCTGGGGGACGCTTAAGGATAATTTCTTTAACAAGGAGTTCCAATCCAGATTCTGTTTTATTTCCGCGAACTTGGCTAATTGCCGGTTAAGGTTGTCTTTTTTACGGCTGAGCTCGTCAAGGTGATCCTTAACATTTTTGAAGCTGTTTAATTGAGCCTCTACAGCGCTAATAGAGGATTGAAGAAATCCGCGCCTCATCAGGACATTGGCACCAGCTAAGGTGAACATAAAAACTAAACCGACTCCCGCCGCGAATAAAACCAGATTCCGCTTAGAGGCGGCTTCCTTGCGCCTTAATTCAACCGGCAGAAAATTAACCACGGGGACTTTATTGCTTTTAGCATACACACTCAAAGCAATACTTACCGCCGAATTTAAGAATGCCGCGGAACCCGAGGCCTCAGTATAGATATTGTCTTTGGCTGTCTTTAGACCGTTAAAAGGCGGTATGAGCTGTAACTGCCCTCCGATTAAACCGCTTAAAACAGGGCTCAGGTTTTTTACCAGACTGCCCCCTCCCAAACAATATATCCGCTCTATCCTCCGGCCTTCGCTCTGTTCCTTATAAAAAATAAAAGAACGTCTGAGTTCCTGAACCATTCTATCAATATGCGTCTGCCAGAACATCCTTAATTCCAAAGGATTAACCGCGTGACCCTTTCCGGCTGAGAGATCCCGATTAGTATCGTATTTCTGACGCATTATCTCATCCGCGATAGCCGCCTTATTCTTAAGGTCAAAATCCACCAAAGGAATACCCTCTTCAATAATTATACTTTCCGCCTCATCTTTAGTAATCCCTAATTGACCGCCTATATCCGTAGCAATATCTTTCAACGAATAACCTAAACTACGGGTAAGAACCAATCTCCCCGACCTGCAGATTGAAATATTTAAATTACCCGCCCCCAAGTCAATAAAAGCCGTATCCTCATCTTTACCCCAGGCATCCTTAGGCATCAAAGCGGGAATCGCGCAACAAGAGGGGATAATCAATGACGGAATTACATCAATAGGTTTAAAGATATCCAGTATATTCTGAATAAAACCCTTCTCGGTCCTGATTACCACCACAACGTATTTATTTACATTAGCGCTTACGCTCTCTCCGGCGATGGACCATTCAAAAAGATGTTCCGGGGTAGAGGCGGGGATCATTTTTCGCTTTGCCTCAATTATAGCGGCGTTAGAAAGCTCCAAGATGCCCATCTTAGGCAAAGATACCAATATAGTGCTTATTAAATCTGAGGAAAGGCCTATTCCAATCTGCGATCTTTTAAGGCGTGAAAGGGGAATCCGGGAAGTGATCTCTTTCCAGAAAATATCAGGCTCAATCTGACTGAGGTCTTTATGCTGGGCCGCGGATATATAAGGAGTCTTAAATAAAAAGGCATCTAAAAGCTGGAGGCCGTTTTTCTGCTCCAGCCAGGCTATCTTGGTGTTTTCTATGCCTATATCTATGGCTACTACCGCCATCATTATCCTCCCGCGATCTGCGACATCTGAAACATCGGCAGTAAAACCGCCAAGGCTATCCCGCCTACCACCACACCGATAAATACTATCATCACCGGCTCAAGAAAAGTAAACATCACCTTGATGGTTGCCGGGACCTCCCGGTCATAAAACTGATTAATTTTATCCAGGGCCTCGGGCAAAGCCCCCGATTGTTCCCCCACGCTAATCATCCGCACCACCAGGGGCGGGAATTCGCCGGCGGCCTTGAAAGAAACGGAAATTTTCTCTCCGATATTAACCGAATCCCGGGCCTTGCGGGCTGAATGCTCCAGGCAGTCATTGCCGAGAACTCCGCTGGCTATATCCAGCGCCGGGAGAACACTCACCCCGGATTTTATAGTTATGGCAAAGGTGCGGCAAAACCTGGATATGGCAACCTTGCGGATAAGTATGCCAAAAATAGGCAATCTCAATTTTAGGCTATCCAGCATAAATTTGCCCTTAGGCTTGGAATTATAAAATCTATACGCCGTAAAAAGCGCGCCTAAAATTAACGGCCCCAGATACCAGAAGCTTCGCGCGAGATGGCTCATCCCCAGAACAATCTGGGTCGGTAGAGGTAAAGCTATGCCCCCCTGGGCGAATAACGGCTCAAAATTAGGAATCACTTTTATCACCAGCAAAGCCACTACCCCAATCATAGCGCATAAAAGAATTACCGGATATACGGTAGCCTCGGTCAGTTTCGCCTTCAACTCCAACTGCCAATCCAGGAGGCCAATCAAATCCTTTAAACATACGGATAATTTACCGGTGCTTTCCCCGGCTCCGACTATCGCCGTGTATAATTTCGAAAAGGATTTCGGGTGCACCGACATCGCTTCCCTCAAAGAAACACCGGTTTCGACGCGCGAACGGATATCGTCTATCACCTTACTGAGATTTTTATTTTCGGCGTCCTGGGCCAAATCCTGCAATCCGGTCAATAAAGACACCCCTGAATCTAACAAGGTAGAAATATGAATAGTAAAATTCAAAACCTCTTTCGGCTTAAGCGAGGGTAATTTTGATATTACTTTATCCGTAGAAGCATACACCCGGGAGCTGACCAGAAAATGGCCGATCGCGGCTGTCTTATTGGCTAAATCTATTTCATTCTCCGCCTCAATAGTGCCTTTGGCAATTTTACCGGCATTATCCCTGGCGGTATAGGAATAGGTTTGCATTACCCTCCATGTTCGCGGAACACAGCAATACCTTATTTCTTGCTTCCGCGCTTAAGCGGGATTAGATACTCACTCCCACTTCTAAAACTTCCTTTAAGAAACTGGCCTCTTGTGTCATCTGTATTTCCTCCGGGGTATATCCCCTGGCTTCAACAGGCTCCATTATTCTTGCTGCTGCTATGCCTAAAACCTCTAATCGTTCTCTTAAATTCATCTTTCGAAAATCCCTTGAAATGATGACAAGGTCAATATCGCTATCTTCCCTTTGATTTCCAAACGCGTATGAACCATAGAGAATCACACGCTCAACATTAATTCCCAAAGTCCTTAAAGATTGCCTATATTCTTCTATTACTTCTTTAATCTGGAGTCCTGCTTGATGCATTTGATTACCTCCAAAGTCTTGTCTAAATATTTCTGAGTAATTTCCTTGGGATAGCTTGAAATGAGTTTTGATAAATCTTCCGGATACCTTGTTACTATGCCAGCATTATTTATTACGCCAACAAAATCTAATAAAACGCCAGACAAGACAATCTTACCAAGATTAATCAAATAAATCAAATCGTGCGTCTTAGGAGGAACTTTATTTGTCTCCTCAAGGAGTAGAAATTTTCTCTCCTCTATTCACTGAATCACGCGCCTTGGCCACAGAGCGCTCTAAACGGATATTGCCAACCACTTCATTCTGCCGCTCCGGTTCATTCTCCGCCTCGATAGTGCCTTTGGCAATTTTACCGGCATTATCCCTGGCGGTATAATTATAATTCGGCATTATGGTAGTTATAAATCGAAAAATACCGCCTGTCAAGATATAAATGCGGATTGGCTCATTTGCGCGGAAAATAAATCATGAAATTCTTTGTCGCTATGAATAAGTTTTTCAGGCTTGTCCATAACCATAGTATCGGGGTTTTTTAGAAAATATGCCCTATCGCAGGCCATAACCGTAGACAGCCTGTGCGTAACTATGATTACGGTATGGAGACCGGAAATCTTTCTTAGGTTGGCAATGATTTTTTCTTCACTCAAGGTGTCCATGGAAGACATTGCTTCATCCAAAATCAATATGGCAGGCCTCTTAAGCAGCGCGCGGGCGATAGCAACGCGCTGTTTCTGCCCTTCGGAAATCTTACAGCCCTTTTCCCCGATAATCGTCTGGTAGCCGTGAGGAAGATTTTCTATAAAATCATCGGCGCAGGCAATATGAGCCGCGTTTTTAATTTCCTCAAACCCCACCTTCCGCTCACTGCCATAGCGTATATTATTCTCTACGGTATCATTCCAGAGCAAAGGATCCTGCAGGGCTGCTCCGATATGCCTTTTTAAGCAAAGCAGATCTATCTGCCGCGCCGCATCTTCCTCCTCCACGCCATATACCAATCCCTCTCCGGGTTGGTATAACCTTAAGATAAGATTTACTATAGTGGTTTTACCGCAGCCTGACGGCCCGGTTAAAACATTCAAACCGCCGGAAAAACAAAAATCCAGATTTTTTAGGATATGCTCCTGAGAATTGTACTTAAAACTGACTTTCTCAAACCTTATAACCGGACTTCTAAGCGCTATTTTCTCGGTGCCGCGAAGTTCAGTAGCTTCCGGGGCAAGCTTCAACAACCCATCCAAGCGCCGGCAAGAAATGAGCCCCAATGAAATCCTCTGAAAGAACGAACCAATGCCGCTTTGCAGGCTGACCAACTGGCTTAAATACAGCATTATCGCGGTAAGCGTCCCTAAGGTTATCCTTCCGCGGATAACCTGCAGGCCCCCGAAAAGAGAAATCCCTCCGATAACCACCCGCTCAAAGCCGCCTATCGTAAGATTACCCATAACCTCTAACCTTAGGCTCCTAAAACCTATTCTTATGTTGCCGATTAAAGCCTTAAGATATGTTCTTATCTCGCGCTTTTCTCTGCCGAAGGCCTTCACTAAATACATATGAGAAAATATTTCCTCCATTCTCTTGAAAATATTTTGGGAACTATTTATTAAGTCCTCCCAGGCAGAGCGCATCTTACGGCTAAAATAACCCACCGGTAAATATAAAATCTGGGCCAGGATGAGCGAAAAGACAGCCATCCGCCAGTCAAGATAGAATATAATCAACAGAATAAAAACTAATTTCGCCAGAATAATTACTGTTTCCTTAGGCACCGAAATAATAAAGTCAACGCTTCTTTCAATATCATAACTTAAGGTATACATATGTTCGCCAGAGGCACTGCCTTTAAAAAAGCCTAAGGGTAACGCCTGCAGATGGCTAAACAACTTTTTATTTAAATCAAAACGCACCCTTAACTGCATGCCTTTTTCTAATAACGCCGCTACCGCCTTAATAATTCCGTTTGAAATAAAGATAACGGCGCCGATTAAACCATATACGATAAATATCTCAAGATTCTTATTAATTATCGCCTTATCCACAATCAATTTGCCTAAATAGGGATTGATGAGTTCCAGCGAAATACTAATACTACTTAATATAAATACGACTACCTGTTTAACGCGATACGGCGACAAATATTTAAGGAATTTTACTATAAGCCTAAAGTTAGTTTTATCCATTTTCGTCTTCCGCTGTTGTCTTAAATATATACATTGCCGGAATACCGTTTGGGTAGTTTATTTTTCTAATCGGTAACAAATCGGGATGTTTTTGCTTCAGATAATAATACGGAAATTCAAATAGTCCTTTACTATTCATATAATTATGAGGATGCGATTCCGAAGCCCAGGCAAGATAAATTCTGCCCTTACGTTTCATTTCATTTGTTTCTCCCGGCTCAAAATAATGGCATTTATTTATTACCCCTTCATTGAGAAGATAATAATTAAGGTATACATATACTGTCATCCGCTCACCATAAATCACCTCGTAGTCAAAAATATCGGATTGCTTGCTTAGATATTCCGCCGCTTCCTGGCTGCCGTAACTATTATTCCTGCATTCATTCAAATCAAAAGGCGCAAATAAATAGTAATCTCTCCACTGATAAATTTCCATACTAAGAATACCGCATATAAACAATGTTCCTGAAAATGTTAAAATCAATCTCTTAGAACTATTGCTGTTTTTAGCATAATTAAGAATATCGGACAAAAATTTCCCAAGCATAATTAACGCCGGGGGTAAAATAATAAGAACATATCTTTCCTGAAACAGGCTTATCCCCCCAATCGCCCCCAAAAAACCACCTAATAACCATACCAGCATAACAAAATCAACACTATTTCTTCTTAAAACAGCAGACACTAACGCGCCCAACATGAGAATAAACACTGCGGGATGAACCAATAGGGGCGCCTTTAATGCCTGGCCATAAAGAAAGGAGTTCGCCCGGCTGGCAAAAAAAAGCTGTTGAATTGATAGCCCCATATTATTCTTGAGGTTTAGGATAATATTTGACATTAAGTTGCCTTCAAATATATTCTTATGATAATGGCGAAAGAAATATTTACAAAATCCGCCTCCGGACTTTTGTATTTCGCAAAAAAATGGAATAACAAAAATACCGGCGATGAAAATAATAATCAAAAATTTCTTAAAATTGAACTGGACTCGCGTCTTTTTCCTTAAAAATAACAACGATATAATAAAAATAGGGATAAACAACACGGCTGATTCATATTTCCGCAACGACAAATCCAGAAAAAGACAGGACAACATAAACCAAATTAGCCCGGCTATTCTACTCGTTGCGGCTTGCGCCCTTAGCAAGCATAAAAAAATCAAACAGCCGAATAAAGGCACCCAGATTACCCGCTCCATAATCCTGCTGTGGATTATATGCCAGGGAAGCACACACAGCAAAAGAGAAGATATGAGGGCGGCCCTGTTGCCATACATCTGTTTTGCCAGGAGATAAATCAAAATAACAGTAGCTGTTCCCGCGACAACTGATGGCAAACGCAGATGAAGCGCAAAATCATTCAAATTAAATGTTTTTATTTCAGAGACGCAACCGAACAAAAGAACGCGGAGAAAGGAAGGCAGGAAATTTATCAGGCCGGAGGCGCTTTCTTTAACCTGCTCAGGATATCTAAGCAAAAGATACGCCCATCTGGCTTCGTCGTGATTAATAGGCAACAACCATAAATTATGGAACCTTATCCAAAATGCCAAAACAAATATAAAAAGCGCTGCCACGTTTATATTGTAGAGTGAGCCATCTTATTTACTCTTTCTCTCCAATTGGTTACTTCCCAGGCCTTCTCGCCATCCTTTAGTATCCCTAAAAATCTCCCTTGGGCATGGGCTATTGCACAAAGGTATTCCACCGGCGTATCCAAGGTGCCATGCTCTGACCAGGATTTAGCCGGACATTGTTCACAAAGCCCTTTTAAAAAACAGCGGGCGCAATGAGAAATATATTCCGGGTTAACTGCCCCTATTTCTCTTATCCGGGGGAAAAAATTAATTAAGGCATCCCGTATTGTTCCGTTTTCCAGATTATAAGATGTATCCGCTGACCGAAGAAGCATACAGGGCTGGAGATAACCATAAGAATCCACGCAAAGAGGCCCCTTACCCGCGCCGCAAGAAAACAGCAACTTTCCCGGCGGACCTATAAACTGCGAGCAAAATCGTTTCATTTCTTTTAAATACAAGTCTTCTCTTCTAGCCATAACTCTTAAACCTTCTTCCGGAGAAACCCTAAACTTTCTTATCAATCTATTTTTAGATTCATCTCTTCTGCCATGGAGATCAAAAAACATTGAATATGCCGGAGGCAAACTCATTCCCAAGACTGCCTGCGCCCAATTATCCAATTCAGCTGTCTCATGTTTATTATGAGACAGCAAAACACTCTTCACAATAAAAGGAACTTTCTTTCCTAACAATAAATTGATACCCTGCCAGGCAGACTCAAAAGAATCCTTAATCCTGCTTACTTTTTCATAAGAACTCTTTCTCATACCGTAGAGGCTAACTTCTATTTTTTCTAAAGGAGGGATCCGTGAAAATAGCCGCGCAAGATGTTCGGTGATCAAAGTGGCGTTAGTAAAAATAATTACCCGCAATCCCAGGTTACGGCTAAAAAGATACAAATCCTCAAAATCCTGTCTTAACAGCGGCTCTCCTCCGGTAAATCTTACGATAAGACATCCCAGGCTCACAGCTTCTTTAAGTATTTCTTTTATCCGCGCGGTAGACAACTCTTTTAATCTTGCGGCCGTATCTTCAGCCGGACGATTTATATAACAATGCAGGCAATTATTATTGCAACGTTCGGTTAATTCCAGGTCTAAACTGCTCAGAAAAATATTCCCTTTATTCTCAAAAGATAATTGCCACTCCGGCCTCCTATCCACATAATTGCTCTGCATCATATTTTAGAATCTACCTTATAGTTAAAATCCATATTTAAGGATATTATAAAGCTAAGAATTTGAGTTTCCATCGCACCCATAACAATAGGTACTCACACCCACAAGAACACCATAAGCGCACCGTCGTATTCCTGAAGTTGGACCAGATGCCCCTCCGCCACTTTTACATATTCCTAAACTCCCCTCCTCCGGCATTGCCCTCACTAATACTATTAACTTGGGTTTTTCCCATATTTTCTTGCGCATAGCTGCCTCCATATTCTTAAAATAGTTTTAAAATACGTGCTTTCCACGCTAAAATTTCACAAATTCAGAACAATCATAAAAACAACTATGAAGAACTAGACCTACCGGAACAACCAGCCGCGCATGCAGTTTGAGGAGTAGCGCAATAGCTCTGATAAAAATACGGCCCCTCATGTGATGTTGCTATTGACTTACAAGTTCCCTGCAAGCAGGCCTCTTCAGGCTGTCCTCTGACCAACACTATCAACTTAGGCACCTGCCATTGCTTTTTAGACATATCCCCTCCTTGCGGTTATTCTTAAATTTATTATTTTAACGCATCAGTTAACATTGCCTCTCTCGCCTTGGCCACCCGGCAGAAATATTCAACCGGACTATCTAGTTCTTTAGTTTCCAGATACGCGTGGGCTGGACACCACATACAAAGATTTATAATAGGACAAATTAGGCATTTTTCTTTAAGTTCCTTTCTACTTGAACGCCTTTTTAATACCTGAGGGATAAGTTCTTCCCATATCTCTTTTAGAGTATAACTTCTCAAATCAAATAAAAAATCCGGGCAGTAAAGAGACGAACATAAACGGATTAAACCATTAGGGCTTACTATTAATTCCCCGTTACCGATACCACAACGAAATAGATGATCACAGGCAGTATCCGCAAGTTCCGGAATAATAAATTTATCGCAATTATTTACTAAGGCCTGAAAACGCTGCGGATCAGCCTTTTCGCAGGCTATAATTTCTTCCGCGGAAAGCCTTTCGGATCTTATCTCCTTATTTCTTACAGAATTTCCGTCAAAACGTAAATGAAGCAAAGGATCAAAACGAAAATAATCTTTGGTCTTATCGCGGCAAAAATCGGCTATCCGGGGCAGCTCATCAACATTAGAACGCAGAGCCATTGCCTTAAAACGAACCTTAATTCCGCTTTTAAGTAAAAGATTAAGTCCGCGCATAAAAGCGGAAAATGACCCCTTTCCTCTCGTCACCGATTCATATACTTTTGAAGTAACCCCGTAAACTGACACTTCAATATCGCGGGGAGGATATTTTTTAAAGAATCTGATATGTTCCTTATTTACCAAAGTGGCATTGGTAAATACTGTTATTAATAAACCTTTTTTCTTCAGGTATAAATAAATGTCAAAAAAATCCTCCCGCAATAAAGGCTCCCCTCCCGTAACCAAACACCACAACGCGCCCAAAGAAACGGCCTGATCAATCATTCCTTTGATTTCCGTCAAAGGAATCTCGCCTTTCCGGGCGGCCTCATCCTGAGACGGCAGATTAATATAACAATGGCGGCAATTATTATTGCATCTGGCGGTAATTTCCAAGTCAAAAGAAACAAGATTTCTTTTGCTACCCATCTTATCCCAGAGGGGAAATTGAGGCAGATTAACCCTTGATAAGAAAGATTGACTTATGTTATTCATCTATTTATTTGAAGAAGAATTGAAATTCTTTTCCGGATAAAAAGTAATATCCAAAAGACATGCAAGAAGCTCAGTAAAGATATCGGATGTCGCGCTCGACCTAAGCCAGAAAAAACTCTTTTGCCGTTTCTCTCAACACTAGTTACACCGCCTAATATATTTCTTATCGGAATTAAACCATCGAATTTAATGGCGTTATCTCCTTTTATAAGGTAAACGTTTCTCCAGCTTCCCACGATTCTGTGTATGTTAAACTTTGCCGTCTCAGGATGGATAAAGGCAACCACTTTGCCCAGGCCTATCGCGGATGCCGATAATGGAGAAATCGTAACAACATCTCCGGTTCTAATGCAAGGAAGCATACTAAAGCCTTTTACTGGGAATTTAAAAGAAAAACCCTTATCCTGCACTGCCCTAAGAATAACAGCCAGGGCGTCAGAGGATAACCTTAAGTCCTCTTCCTTTCTTACAAAGAATTCCGAACTACCCCCTTTTAGCTTCAACAAGCATTCTTCTCCTTAGTAATTCAGTTACCAGCCCCATTACGTCATTCTCGATATCCGCGGCAGAATCCTCAAACTCTATTTGCAAATCAGCAATCACTTCTTTTATATTTTTTTTACCGTCTAACTTACTCCAGACGCTCCTGGCGGTTTCATTAAGACTAAAAATATCATCCTCAAGGTCGCCTATCCCTGATGTTATGGGAACAATAATAAACTCCCCCTGAATTTCCCTGGCCACTATTTCTTCAGATGGAACATATGCCGCGTCAATATCAACCGTTAAATCCATATCCATGCCTCCTCCTTATATTTTTTCTAATAAATTTAATACTTTTCCGCTTTTATCAAAATAAAGAACATAACAAGGAACTTCGTTAGAAATTTTTTCTATAAGCCAAAACATCTTATCCCACCAGTCAGCGGTTAAAAGAGGCTTCACTAGATAGCTTAAGAGCCGTCTAATTATTTCCTTCTTATTATCCATAGGCAAAATAAAATTCTCTGATGATTTTTCTAAGAAAAAAATGGCCTCTAAAAAAGTGGAATTAGCTGACACCTCAGGCACGTCGCCGTGGCTCCATGTCCCATAAAGCCTAAATCTCCCTGACTGTCTTCGCACAATTATTCTATCATCGCAAAGAATTTCAGCTTTCTCTTTAAACATAGTCGCGATGGTGGATTTCCCCGCTTCTGAATGGCCGGCGAACAGAAAACCTTTCCCATTAAAAATCAGACCGCAGGAATGTAAATAACAGCCTTGCCTATTGGCGAGAATACTGGCCAGCAATAACTGATCGGTAGGAAATAAAGTTAAGGACTGCAATTTTCCTTTTAAAAAGTTTTCTTCATTGACATTATATATTACAGATCTACTGTAATCATGGCTAAAGACCGCTACCCGATGAAAATCTTTATATTCCCGTGATGGAGGTATTCCTAAATATATCCAGGAGTCGTCTTTTTTATGGACTGCCCACGGAGAAGCCAGACAAACTAATTTGCCCAAATCATCAACCCTGAATTCCGGAATAGAGAAATGGTGGTTAATCGCCACCATTTCATCACTGACTTCCGTAGTTTCAAAATATTTGAATTTCGGATGAAACGTATCCTCTTTAATAGGCAAATCCGAGTTAACCTGAATAGTTATATCCGCTATTTTATAATAGCGGCGGTGGCGCGTCAGCTGATTTTCTCTAAATCTCTTATTTTCCTTTGCTACAGAACAAAGATAATCAACTTTTGCCGAAAAACTTCTGTGTTCTAAATATCCATAAACCGGACAAAAACGGCAATCTTCGCGAAGCTCACAAGAACCGCAGTTTTCCCGATATTCAGGCGTAATCTTAACCTTATCTGCTAACGCGGGAATAAAACTATCCCAACATTCATTAAAGCTACCTGCTCTTAAATCATAACGCAGGTTGGAATCTTTAATAAAACAACAAAATGACATTTTACCATAGGGGTCGATATGAAAATCTCGCCTGTTTGCTATACAAGAAGCAAATATTCCATCCTTTGTTCCTGTCTGGCATTGACTATGAGCTTTTTGCCTCTGGCTTATCCAATCATTATAGCTAATATTGGGGCTATCCAGGCCTATTACTTCTTCCGGAGAGAGCCTTTGAGAGATAATTTCTTTATTCCTCATTGGATCGCCACAAGCAGAAAGATACAGCCAGGCGGCACCTATCCGGTAAGAAGCGCTTAACGATTTTGCTAAAACAATCATATCTTCAAACTGATGATAATTATCCCGCAGAGGGATTATTTGAACAGTAAAATTTACGCCCGCCTCCTTCAAATAAGAAAATCCTCTCATAGTCGCCTCAAACGAACCCGGCGAATGGGTAATGCTATCATGCACATCTTTAGTCGCTCCATAGATAGCAATCATCTTACTGCCTTTTCTCTTCATAAGAACGGCTATCTCGGGAGTAATAAGGGTGCCGTTTGTGTTAATTGAATAAGAGCGGACAGTCCTGGAAATGTAATCAAATATTTCCGCGAAATCACCTCTAATCATCGGTTCGCCGCCGGATATAGACCATTCACGGCAACCCATACTTTTTGCCTCATCCACTATCTTTCTTATCTCTGCCAATGAAAACTCATCCTCTTTATTATCAGCGGTATCCGGTATTCTCACCCAGCAATGTTTACAATTATCATTACAGCGGTAGGTTAAATCAATATTCCCGGTAAGAGGAATACGCGGCCGATCTAAAATTCTCCTAATTTCAAGGTATTTTGACATAATAAAGTTTGATAATTTATTGCTAACTTCTTAATTTACATATGCCCTATTTTCATTATAATTATAGCATTTTTTATCTTAAATAATATTTGTTTATACACAAACTTATATATGCCCATAAAAGCCATATAAAACAAACGAAAATGATAAAGAAATCGCGTTTTCCCAGCATATGGCTTTAACCTAAAGAATCTGGCAAATTGTTCTTGAGGTATATTTAAAATATAACTTACCGGCTCAACGATGTTGTCATACAACATAAAATGCAGGATTAAATACAAATCGGCGCAATTACTTTGTCCGGCCAAAAAGGTATTTTTCAATATAAACATTCTGATAAAATGCCTTTTCCAGGCAGAAACCTCTAATCCTTTCCATTTAAATACAGGTATATCCGCCCCCAAAAGAACATTGATTTGGCAAAACAAGAAGAACACAGTAGAGTTCAGCTTCCTTTCCCTTACTTCGTTAAGAATATAATCCCAATCAAACACCGCGGAGTATTTTTTTAATAAAAGCGCGGCGTCACAAACATCTTTCAAAGACAGCACCTCGCCGAATCTGCGTAGGTGCAAAGCAATAACCAATAAACTATCTTCCGGCGAGAGCAACTTTACTTTTTTGCCATACATGGAGGCATCCCGTAGGCGGTCAAACACTTTCCAAGGCCGCGCGTCTTTACGGGGATAATCAATATCCCAGTGTAGTTCAACTGTTATACTGCCAAGACTGCCGCTTCTTTTAATAAAAACTAAATGGTATTGCCTGTTTTTCCAATATGATTCTTTTAAGCCCTCCAAATCTTTCTCATATCCGGATTCCTGCAATATCCTGCCGGCTTCTTCCAGGTCTTCCTTTCTCACCAAAACATCTATATCTGAACTTACGCGTACCGGGCAATCTGAATACAAATCCTCTATAAGCGCTATTCCCTTAATAGGAATAAACTGCACGGTCATTTTCTCAAATTCTCGATTCAACCTTAAAAATTCACATTCATAATTAAAAACACGCTTTAAGAAATAATAATAGGAGCTTCTTAAGGTGCTCACTGTCTGATCTGAAAAAATATTGAGTCTGTTGCCAACATAGGGATAAACAAACGGCGTTAATCTATGATAAAAAAGGGCATCTTTAGCTTTCTGCCAATTAATATTAGTCTCATTTTTAGACATCATTACAGCGCCGCCGTTAGACGCGACTTTTCTGGCAACATCAAGTAATAACGCCGCTTCAGGAGACAGGCTTGAGATCATATCCATATTTAAAGATGGAAATTTCATCAAACTCATAGATACGTTCTAAGTTGAGATTCTTATCACACCATACTTTTAAAGGATAACCATGAACAGAATCCGCGCCACCCCATAAATTCGCGGAAACCAAAAAAATATTGCTTGCGGACTGAGAAGCTATCCTGCTTATAATCGCATCGAAACTATTACGGCTTTGATCTTTAAGGCCGCAATAATGTATATACTCAAAATTGCTTTCGGCTTTGTTGCTGTAAAATATAATAGGCGGTGTTATTGACTCACTTGCCAAAATAACCGCATCTTCTTTCTTCGCGTTTATATTTAAAAACTTCACTATCGGTTTAATCGGCCCTTTTAAACACGCCCCAATATGATGGCTGGGATTATCCGTTAAATAATCATTGAGATAACGATAACCGGAAATGCTAAATAATAAAAACAGGCCTGCTATAGAAATTATCTTTGAAAGCTTATGAAGATAATTTAAGCCTAACGATAAAATAATATAATAATAAGGGCTGAATAGAATAAGCCCTCTTTCTAAGTAAATTGAGAAAAAAACTTTAGAGAAAATAAATATACAGCAAATCGGAAGTAAAGATAAAAATAAGCAAAAATTAAATTGGCGCGTTAAATTCTCTCTGTGTGCGCGCGCGAAAGCTGTTACCAATAATATGCCCGCCAATACAGTTGACATTGAATACACAATAGGAAAGCCATTAAATCCTAAGACAAAATTTTCAAGAGTTATAATTAACGAATTCCGGCCTGGATCGGGGATCCAGAATTTAACTCGCACAGAATTAAACTTATCCAGGAAACGCGCTGAATAAGGCAGAAAGGCCAAAGCAATCATTAATAAATATGGCAATGTGTTTTTTAAGTCTTCCTTATTATCAAAAATAACAAAAAATGACTGAGCCACCAGTAAAACTAAATAAAAATAGTTAGTATAAATTCCGGCTACAGATGATAATGTAAACAATGCCCATAAGCGCTTACTATTCCCATGTAATGCTTTATAAAATAGATAGCTGGACAAGGTGCCCCAAAAGAGCACCATGCTGTAGTCCCGCGCCTCCTGCGCATACCAAAGATGGAACGGAGACAACCCGATAAAAATACTTGCGAAGATGCCGGTTTTCCTGCCAAATAATTCTTTCCCAAGTAAATAAGTAAGCCCGACTGCCGCGGAACTGAATATCACAGACGGCAGGCGCAGGCTGAATTCCGAAATACCAAAGAACTTTACCCAATAATGAAGCAATGTCCAATAAAGCGGGGCGTTCCAATTAGCCCACGGATATTTGGCGTAGGCAACAGTACTGACCTCATCATACCAAAAATCCCGATACCCCAGGTGATAAAAACGCAAGAAAAAAGCAACGATTAATATCGCGAATAACCATATCGCCTCTTTATCCAAGGTTATCTTCTTACTAAGATTTACCAAAAAATTCTTAATCATCTATCCGCGCCGATAATAGCAAAAAATCCATCTTGAGCAAAGTTGGCTCTAAATTCTTAACCTTAATACTATAGCCGCCTTTATTTAGATATACCGGCTCCAATTGGCACATCTGCCACTCTGGGTTGTTTTTTAAAGTTACTGTTCTTTTGAAACTAAATCCTTTATTCTCTATTTCCACCCCAAGAGAGCCTCCCTGGGCGGCTAAAACCGAGAATACTCCGCTGTAATAAGCCGCTTTCGGGATACTAATCGCGCATGAAAACTCCGCGCCCTTCTTTTCGGTTTCCACAAAATTAGTCGAACATTCTTTATCGTAATCAACAACATTCCACCGGCCGCCGCAATGTTCCGGATTTATTAATAAGAAAGACTGCAAGCTATCACCATTTACAGTTACCGGGGCAAGGATAAACCCGTATATTGATACCTTACTTTCCAGGGGAACACTTTTATCTTCCCAGGGCGAATTCCTCCCCTCAGCCCGGAACCTTAATCGCACCCTGCCTTCGGGAAGCACCCAATAGGGATTCTCTGAAAGGCTGACAAAAAACCAACGACCTGGGTCACTATTTTCCAGATACCAGATATTCTCAAGCGTATGAGATCCACCATGGCTGTTTTCTTTAGCATCAACAGCCTCAACGCGGATATGAGGGAAGGCATTTCTGTTTCTCCAATTATGATGGATATATGCCAACAATTGATACTTACCTTCCGCGGGGACATCAATATCTATTTCCGAGCCAGCCCGCGCCTTATCAGTAAAAACAACCCTTCTTGCCGCAACTACTCCTTCTTGCCAATCCCCGCGAGAATTAACCGCCTCGACAAATAATGGATGCTCTTGGGCTAACAGGCTATCGCTTAAACCGGCGCCAAAAACCGCAATAAGAATAAAAATATTAATTAATACTCTGCCCATTTTTTGGTTCGGGGATTTCCGGATACACATTATCGTCAGACGGCTCCCAATTCATTTGTACATCTTCTAATTTCTCGCCAACTATATGGATATTTGCTGTATTTATGTTACCCAACCCCTGCTCAGAAGCCATCCGCAAATGATGCACATACCAGGGACTGCCTAATCGCGAATCTTCCGGAACAGGCCTCCAATCTTTAGTAATCATGCGGGTTGCCGTAGCATCAACCGCGACCGGATCAGTCCCGGCAATAACCACAGCGCCGCCTATGCGGCTGACGACATCAACAGGTTTACCGTTTAAATAAACCGAGGCACCCCGGCCCTCCATTCCAAAAGCCCCGCTAACCACCACCAAATCCGGACGCAATGCCTTATTAATATCTACTATTATTTGATGAATCCCGGCCTCATGAAGCTTATACCGCGGCTCTCCATAAAAAATAGAAGGCATTATCCCCATGAAATTTTTCATCCCCAGACTTACCGGCGAAGGGTAATGATGAGTCTTTAAGGAAGGTATGGAAATAATCACATCAGCATTTGCCACAATATCCGGAATAGCCAGATATTTGAGCTTTGTTTTGGAAGGCACAAATTTAAAAGATTTAGTATAATCCATCAGATTGATCAAATAAATTTTATGCCCGTATTTCTTGTTTAAGCGGTCAATCAACTTTTTAACCTGCGCCCCTCCCCAGCCTTCTTTCCCTCCGAAGTTTATCTTAACCGGCCGCTCCACCCATTCGCCGATGATAACTTCTTTTGCCCCGGCCTTTAGGCACTCCTCAGCCACCGCGGCTACTACCGCCGGATGGGCTATTTCGCCACTGGCTACCGGGTCATGCCCATCTAAACCCCCGGTAATGTAATTAGGTTTTATAAACACCTTACTGCCCGGCCTTACGACCCGCTTCATTCCCCCTAATAAATCTATAGCTTCCTTAGTAATAGAATAGAGATTCCTGCCTTTGATTATGGAAATATCGGAAACACTGCTTTGCTCTTTGCCAGGGGTTAAAGCTTTACCTGTCTTCATGTCCACGCTCAAAGATAAAGAATTATACTTGTTTTCATCAAACTTACTATTTTCCTTACCTGCCTCGCCTTTAGATACTCTGAATAAAACAAAAATGAGGACACACAGATTAGTTAACGCCCTCCTAAACCAGATCCTCCAAATCATAGTTATTCTCTTAGGCAAATAGTTTAAACCGGACAAACCTCTTAATGATATACACTTCCACCGGAAACCGGAAAAAAAGATACTTCAGGCGAAGCCAGGCTATGGGCCGGTAAAGATAAACAATAATCTTAATCCATATTTTCGCCTCATATTCATTGAGTTTATTATCTATAAAAAACGGCAGAAAATAGAGAAACTCGGTTTTAAATATTTTCCTTAACCCCTGGTCAAGGTAGGTAAGTTTCTCAACATTCAGATTATGAAAATCGTAATCCTGCCATTTCCCCAGGCTATCCGGGATTCGATATCCCTCCCGCTTTACTCTTTCAAATAAAGACGTCTGGGGATAAGGGACATACTGATAAATCGGGGTATTCCTGGCCATAGGGTTTTCCTTTAGAAGCCTAAACATAAACTCTATCGTTTCTCTTAAATCATCAATTGTTTCTCCGGGAAATCCGCTAATAAATGAATACAACACTATGATATTGTAACCAGCCATATCCCTGTTTATCCGGGAAATTTTCGTCAGGTCGCTTCCCTTACTCAGAATTTTTCTAATTCGCTGGCTTCCGCTCTCAACTCCACAGGTAACCCTTACACAGCCTGATTGCTCTAAAAGTTCTAAATAAGCCTTATCCATTTTCTGGAGCTCTAAGAAACCCGCTCCCTGCACCTGCCATTCAACATCCAGGTTCTCTTTGATAATTTCCTTAGCAAACTCCTCACCTCTTTTTAAATCCACAAAGAAATTATCATCAATAATATATATGCCTTTTACTTTATATTTATTAACCAGCCCTTTAATCCGGCTTACTGCTCCTATAGTATCCAGAGACCTCCAGGTAGAACTGCGATATGCCGTATTGTAACAGTAACTGCACTTATAGATGCATCCCCGGGAAGTTTCCATAGGCAGAGACGGCCTTTTCCTATAGAGCTGAACGTAGTCTTCCGCAGTAACAAGATGATACGGTAAATCCGGGAGAACATTCAAATCCAGAAAACCTCGCGGCGAATTCCGTAATATTTTTTTGCCATCCTTAAACCAGATCCCTTTTACCCCGGCTAACGGCTTATCATTGCTAAAAGCCTCCAGGAGGTCATGAAGAGTATATTCTCCTTCCCCCTCCACAACAACATCTACATATTTATTTTCCAGTGTTTGGGCCGGCAATAGGCTTGCGTGTATTCCTCCCCAGACTATTGGCGCGCGAGAGATATCCCTGACAAATTTACATACCTCTAACGCGCATTTAATCATTGTCCCGGTATAGCTAGTAACCCCTACGCAAAGGGTACCGCCGTTTAGATTAGCCTCGAGGATTTCCTTCCAATTCTTAGATATTCTCTGGTCTATAATCTTAACCTTGTATTTGGGACTAATTAAAGTAGCGGCAGATAACAATCCCAGAGGCAAAGATGGATTGGTGCGCAGAAAATCCATTTCCCCTAATTTCGGCTGGACTAAGATAACATCAGGACACTTCATCCGTATCCTTTAAATACATACCTCAATAAGATCAATATAATTCCGCTGCAATATTTTAATGGATTTAAATGCGATCTTTCTTCGCCGTAACAGGTAGGAATGGGGACCTCATGAACTTTCAAGTTATTCAAAAACCCGCCTATCAGCATTTCGGTGTCAAAATAAAAGTAATCTGAATAACTATCAAAGTTTATAGCCTCTAACGCCTTCCGGCTATAGGCCCGGTAACCGCTGTGATAAATAGACAGTTTTCTTCTAAAGACCAAATTCTCAAGCATATTTAAAATAACCTGGCCCGCATACCTTAAAAAAGGCATCCCCTGACCTAAGACATTGCCCTTCAGAAACCGGCTTCCGCCAACGACCTCTGCCTTTCTCTCAATTATCGGCCTGAGCATCTCACCCATGATCTCCGGAGGATATTGTCCGTCCGCGTGCAACAACACCGCCACATCCATGCCTTCGGAAAGCGCCTGTTTAAATCCCAGCTTTTGCGCTGCTCCATAACCCGCATTCTTCGCGCAGGTTATCACGGTCAAATTATTATAGCGCCGCCGCAGAGTATCAATAATATCCGGGGTATTATCGCAGGAGCCGTCATTTACCACGATTATTCTATTCTGTCCTTCCATGATATTTCTGGGGATACGTTCAAATAGCTTAGACAATGTCTTTCCGGAATTATAGGCCGGGATAATAACCCCGATTTTATAATGCATCTTTCTTCGCTTTTAGGTGTGCCTTATCCAGTCTCCGCAAAAAGATAAAAATAAACATCATTAAAAAGTTAGAAACCAAACTACAGATACCCCTTTCAAAGGACAAATACTTGGATAATATCCTTAAAATCCTGCGCGGATAAAGATAAAACCTGAGATACGCCATTTGCTGAATCTTAATAAACTCCTTGTCCGAAACGCTGCTCAAATTAAAAACTCCCCGGAAATAGTTGTAATCGCTAAACGGCACATTCTTATATTTTTCCGCAATCATCATTTTATTCTCTTCAAAGAGCGGCGTGCCTTTAAACGGAATAACAATAAAAAAATATGCCAGGTCCAATTCGCTTTTTACGGCCATATTTATCGTGGAAAGCATCTCTTCCCTGGTCTCACCCGGGAATCCTAACATAAAAGCCGATCCGGTCAACATCCCCAGCCTTGATGACATCCTGACCATCTCTTCGGTTTTATTAATATCCAACTCTTTTTTAATCATATTATGTATTCGGGAAGATGCGCTTTCCATCGCCACTCCACAGGCAATAGTGCCAGCTTTCTTCAGCTTTAAGAGTATATTATAATCTAAAAGATCGCCCCGGAGGCCGTTAGGAAAAGAAAGCTTAAGTTTATAACTACGAGAGATTATAAAATCCAGGATCCCTTGCGCCCTTTTATAATCAAGATTAAATATATCATCCAGTATCTCTAACTTGTAAATACCATACCTACTTACCAGGGCATCAATTTCCCTGCCTACATCTTCAACCGATCTGGCCCGGAAATTTTTCCCGAATAAACCGTGGCAGTATATGCACTCGTAAGAGCATCCGCGGGAGGTTAAAATAGACATATACTTCCTGTAACCCAAGATACCGCTCATGGATAAAACCCGAAAATACGCCTTCATATCTATTAAATCCCAAGCCGGGAATGGTATTAGATCCAGATCCGGCATTAATTCTCGTTCAGGAGCTCTCACAACCTGATCATCCATCCGGAAAGCAATGCCCTTTACACCGTCATAGCCTTTGCCGGACATATAGTTCTGGACCAACTCCAAGAATGTCAACTCCCCTTCCCCCAAAACTAACGCATCTATATTCCTATCCATAATGACTTCATCATAATACTGGGTAGGATGATGCCCTCCGGCTATTACTACAATCTTCCGGTTAAAACGTTTTGCCGCCCTGGCCGCGGCATGCATATCCCCGTCCTCCACAGTTATGCTGCTTATCCCAACTATAGAAGGATTATATTCTTTGATACGCTGGCATAACTGCTCTTCATTATATCCATATAACCTATTGTCTATAATCTTAATGCGAATATCTTCTTTCAAATACTGCCTAAGATATGAAGAAATATACATGATGCCCAGCGGCGGTGTTGCTAGTTTAAGAATTATTTTATTTTGCGGCTTGACAAACAATATTTTTAACATTATTCTTGCCTTACAAAATCATTACGCGGCACACTTTGTTTTATCCAATTTCCTCATAAATATCAAAAGTAACATCATCAGAGAAATATCAACCAATAAAAAAAACCCTTTCTCTAAACGCAAGAATCTGATTACTATCTTTATAATCCTCTTAGGAGAGAAATAAAATTTCAGATACGCTCTCTGCTGAATTTCAATCAGCTCATTTGTCTGGACATCGCTCAAATTAAAAAAACCCCTAAAATAACTATAATTCTTATAAGATATATTATTAAATCTATTTTTTATCAACTCCTTATTATTCTCAAAAATCGGAGTTCCCTTAAACGGCGTTACAATAAAGAAATATGCCGTATCCAACTTGCTTCTTACGGCAAAATCTATGGTCAACGACATATCTTGCCTGGTTTCTCCCGGAAAACCCAGCATAAAGAAACCATTGGTCAATATCTTAAGTTTTGAAGCTATCCGGATTGCTTCTTTAGCCTTGTCGAGTTTTACTTTTTTATCAATAACCTGCTGCATCCTCTTAGAGGCAGTTTCTATCGCAAAACTAATAAAGACAACTCCGGCCTTTTTCATCTTATGCAACATATTATAATCAAGCAAATCGCTTCGCAAGCCGTTAGGAAAAGAAAACTTAATCTTATATGGCCGGGAGATTATAAAATCCATGATCTCCTGGGCCCTTGTGTAATCAAAATTAAATATATCATCTATAATCTCAAAATTACTAATGTGGTATTCATTGACTAACGTCTCAATTTCTTTACTTACATTCGCTACCGACCTTACCCTGACAGCCCTGCCGAATAAGCCATGACAATAGATGCATTTATAAGGACACCCCCGAGAGGTAAAAAGCACCATATATTTCCTCGGATAAGCCATAGACATTGAATGAATTCTAGAATAGGCTTTTATATCTATCAAATCCCAGGCCGGAAAAGGAAGCAAATCAAGATTTGGTATCAGTTCCCGCGCGGGGGTTCTGATCACCCGGCCATCTCTCAGAAGAAGAATGCCTTTTACGCCATCATAGCCTTTGCCGGACATATAGTTCTTGACCAGATCCAGGACCGTTAACTCCCCTTCCCCCAAAACCAGCGCGTCTATGTTCCTATCCAGAATGACTTCATCGTAATACTGGGTAGGATGAGGCCCCCCGGCTATTACCACAATCTCCCGGTTAAAACGTTTTGCCGCCCTGGCCGCGGCATGCATATCCTCAGCCTCCACAGTTATACTGCTTATCCCCACCATGGAAGGCTCAAAATCCCGTATGCATCCATATAACTCTTCCTCATTATATTCACACAATCTATTGTCTATTATCTTAATGGCAATATCATCCTTAAAATAATCCCTGAGATACGCGGCAATATACATAATGCCCAGCGGCGGAACAGCCACTTTTCTTATTACCCAACTCTTGGGTTTTATGAATAAAACCTTTAGCATAACTTATTCCTGTCTATCGCCGCTTCTTGGAACCATCCAGCCCTTATTGCATCATTTTCACTTAATTCTTATTCTTTCAGCTTAGCGAAATTCAAGGTATAAAAATACCAATACCCTCTTTTTGAACTTAACCTGAACCCTGCCTTCTCAGCCAAGGCTATTACCGTTCTAGGGGATAAATAAAGCGGACTGCACACAAGGTCGGTTACTGTCAGGTGTCCTTCCGTTTTAAGCGCTGCGCGGCAATTTTCAAGCGCCTTCTGCGGATTAGATATCTCGCCAAGCACGGCACAAAAATAAATTAAATCAAAACACCCTGGGCGAAAATTTAACTTTGTCGCATCACCCAACACAATGCTAAAATTATTTACCCCTGCTTTTTTTGCCCTGTCCCGCAATAGCCTGGCCATCTCAAACTGTATTTCCAACCCTATTACTTTACCCCGGGGAAGTAAACACTTAGAAGCGGGTATCAGCAACCTGCCCGCGCCAGGACCAACGTCTAAGACAATCTGGCCCGGGGACAGGCCCATTCTTCTTAAGGTCTTTTCTGTCCCGCTTTCTCTGCTTGTAATTGAAAGATTTAAGATATCTAAAACCCAGATAAGCCATACCGGGCAAGGAAAATAATGGTTACGGCACATCCATCGCCAGAATAAACTAATTAACAGATATAAAACACATATATATACTATCGTTAAAATCATGACTCTAAGCATGGTTTCTTTATCTAACGTAAAAATAGAAGAATAAATCCCGCGAGTAATTTATTCCCCCACAATTGTCATCCTGAGGCTACATGCCAGATTCAAGAAAATTACGTTTCTTAAATTCGTTAAAAATAGCCTTAGCTATCAATGTATGCCCAAATTTATTAGGATGACAAAAATCTTGCGGTTTATTTTCCAACTGTAAATGCTTATAAGTAAGTTTTTCTCTCTTGTAGTAAGCGCTCATCAGAAAATAGTCAAAATTAAAGATGCCTGCCCAACGAACAATCGCCTCATTTAAGGCATCATCCAAATCAGTAAACAGAGGGTGCGCGCATATCAAAAATCTAAAACCATATTGTTTTCTCAATTTATCTATTTCGCCAAAGTTACCGGATATACAATCATCGGCAACTAAATGATGAGAAAAGAGATTCTTAATCCTTGATAAGCGCCTCCTGTCGCGCGATACGGTTAATCCGGACAACTTATATGCCAGAAAAAGATACAAACCGGAGCGATAAAGAATATCTCTCTCAATCTTACGAATAATAGAATTATTATCATACGCGTATTTCTTAATAAGCAGGATTTGTTCGCGTTCAGATAGACTCCCAGGATTACTGATAAAAAATGCCTCAAGGGCGGGAATAGGCTCATCATCGTTAAAAAAACTGTTCAAAACCACAATGTCAGGCTTGTAAATAAGCACTTTTTCTTTTAAAATCTGAGCCTCCGCCTGCAGATTATATCCCCCGACTCCGAAATTCATTACTTCATACCTTAAAGGAGATTGCGTCTCCCGCGCTCTTAGATTTAACAGCTTCTCTAATTCATCAGAAAATGTTTCCCCTAAAGGCACAAATATACCTTGAGTAATTGAATCGCCAAGCATCGCGATTCTTATTAAATTCTCCGGCTTCTCCAATGTAAAGTCTGAATCTTTAAACCCCCGATTATTAACAAAACCGTCTATCACATACGCCTTCGGAATAAACTCATATACAATTTTCGGGTTATTAACCAATCTAACCCCTGATTTCAAATCAACCATTATCGGAGCAAGCCAGAACTTTTCAATAAAATAGTTACATAGACTAAGGCCTATAATTATAGAAATCAATAAAATGACCGCTTTGCGCATCAAGTGGATTTCCTCGCCTTAATTAAAAAATAGCGCAAACAATATTATCTACCCCGCCGTTATCTTTTATTTTCAAATAAAAATACCTTCACCCCGGGGAATGGATATTCAGCGGCAATTTCTAGGATATAACTCTTACGGAAGAAATCAATAAGCAATTCTCCTGAGCCATTCTGCCCCGGCCACTGAGGAGAAACAATAAGCCATATCCTTTCAGCAGAAGCTATAGTATTGCTGTGTTTACGAATAAATTTGGTTGTTTCCCCGATACCCGGGCCAAGGAATAAATTCAATCCATCATTATGAACCATATCCCAACGCTCATTAGTTTCACGCCCCATGATGTTAATAACTTTATCGGTTGATTCTTCGTTTTCCCTATAATAGTACCAAAACGGGACTATCTGCATCAAAGGAGACAAAATAACAATATCTTCAGGTTCTATATCGTCTCTTAACTTCATAGCTATTTCCCTCCAGCTTTCAATATTCTTTACCTGTGTGAGCGAAGGTTCATACAGAATTCTAAGAGGGAAGAAATGAAGAAGAGAAATTAAACCCACAAGACACATCCTTATACTTGCCTTTTTGATTTTAGATATTCCGTAGGCAACAAGCAAATAATACGCCGGAACACAATAGATAAGATAGCGGGTAATATAAATAGGCACTGCCAGCCTTGAGAAAATAAATAACAATATAACAGGAATAATAAGCCACAGGATTACAATACTGGAAGAAATTCTCAAATAACGGTTTTCCGTACGAATCTTCACTAACCCATAAATAAAGAAAAACACATAAAACAAAAGAATAATCCGCGGTAGAAAAAGATATTTACTCTCAACTATAAAACCTGTCCCGCCCTGGGCGAACTGATACACTCCGTGGCTGAAAGATTCTAAAGTAGCCAATATTGTTTTAAATGTTGGAGGATTTACCCAGCACATCCAATAACTGCCATCATGCCCAGTACTGCTGATCCGAATAAAAATATACCACCATATCAACACCCCGAGAAAGGTAAACAGCTGCAGAGAGAACCATTTTCTTAACAAACCCTTATTTCTGACAAATAATAAAATAGCTATATTTTGAACAATTACCGCAATAAAACAAACCGGGTGAATATAAATAAGCGCTGTGTTAGCTATGTTCAGCCACACCACTCCACAGCCATACTTTAACATGCGCAGAAACAAAAACATTGACAACAAAATAATCGGGATTAAAACGCAGCTATATCCTGCCTGCTGTGAATAATATATGCCCAGGGGTGAAATAGCCAATAAATATGCTGACAGCAGGCCGACTGTTCTGCCAAAAGTTACCAGGCCGATACCGTAAGTAAGTAGCAAAGAAACCACCCCCAGAATCACCGCCGGGAATCTGGCTGAATATTCACTCATACCAAACACCTTTATCCATGGACGCAGGATAAAAAGCAAAAAAACCGGCTGGGTAGACGCGTGCTCGCCTGAACTAAACTCTTTTAGGCTAAATTCCTTAGCCAAGGAAATATTTTTTATTTCATCATACCATAAACTCTGGTAATCAAGCCGGTAAAGACGCAAAGATAGCCCTGCTGCTAATATTATAACCAGGACGACACTATGAAATCTCAGCTGCTTCTTTTTCCGCGACATTTATTGCCCGTAAATTTTACGATAAGCCATTAATAAGTTATCCGCGGTGTTAGACCAATTATATTTTTCTTCCACCCTAACTCTAGCAAACCTTCCTAAATTTTCCCTTAAACCTTTATTATTAATAAGCATTAATATGCCGTCCGCTAAAGAAGAGGCGCTGTCCGGTTCAGCAAGCATAGCCACCCCCCCCAACATTCTCCTTACTTCTCCGACATTGCTGGCAACGATGGCCTTACCGCAAGCCATATATTCTACGATCTTTAAAGGACTTTTGCATCGTGTTACTTCCGTATCCTTAAAGGCAGCCACACAGATATCGGCAGCTGAGATATATCGCGGTATTTCCTGCGGAATAACCGCTCCGGTAAAAATAACCCGGCTGGAAATCCCCAATTTACAGGAAAAATCCTTAAGTTCTTTCTCCCGGAAACCTTTTCCTACAATCATAAAAGTGATTTCGGGATTCTTAGACAACACTATCTTGGCCGCCTCCAGAAACAATTCTATATATTGGGCTCCGTGAAGCTGTCCGATATATAAAACTAACGGTTTATCAATACTGTATTTCCGGCGAACCGCGCTCGCGTCTATATCCGGTTTGAATTCCTTGAGGTCAGCGCCAACCGGCGCGAAGTAAATATTTTCCTCTTTTATCCCGAACCTCAGCGCTAAATCCCGCAGGTGTCGGCTGGAGACTGATACCGTATCCGACAAAAAAGGAACCAGCCTTTCCAGCATCCTAAAAGACAACCCCACAAACCTGGAGTGTAAACCGGTTCCGCAAGACTCATACCAAATTTTTTCCTCCCAGTCATCCCAGTCATAATGCAAGGGCTTAGCCATACTGTAGGCGGCCAGGATAAGCGGAACAGAGCAATAGTGCTGGCATTTCTGCAGGTGAACCACATCGGCCCAGGAAACGAATTTCAGAATGTTAATAATATTTTTAATAAAAGAGGCTGGAGTTATTGACCGGTTCAACGG
>Ga0209211_10001764_pt1 | contig 39504 bp, 37 predicted proteins | sample RifGroA2_FD_183992 | JGI IMG/M metagenome (GOLD analysis project Ga0209211, IMG submission 183992) | Groundwater microbial communities from Rifle, Colorado, USA - Groundwater A2 (SPAdes) (version 2) | ecosystem: Environmental > Aquatic > Deep subsurface > Groundwater | place: Rifle, Colorado...
AAACGGCGTATATTCTCCTGGCCTCTCCATTAGTTTGCTCCAGGTCAAAAGATTTTTTCAATGTCGCCAGGCCGTTTTCGTAATCGCCCTTGTTTAAGTAAGATGTGCCCAGCTCAAAATACAGCTGCTGTTTTTTGGGAGCGATTTCAATAGCCTTGTTGAGCAAGCTTATGGCTTCTTCGTATTTTTGAGTCTTGTTGTAAACGGCGGCCAAGAAAATCATTTCCCTTATGTCATTGGGATATTGCTCATTTTGCTTTTTCAATTCGGCTATCGTGTAATTCGCGACCTTATCTTTGAGTTCTTTGTCCAAATTGGGATTGCTATAAACCTGCATAGCGAAGCTGGAAAGATGCTCCCGGGCTTCCATACTGCCGAAAGAATTATAAGAAATGGCTTTTTGAAATTCTGCGAAAGCGCCTTGTACGTTGCCTGTTCCCGCCGCTTTGAAAGCATTCAAAATCGTTTTGGAGGCCAGAAGACCTGGGATATTGACGGCGTAAATAATGAAAATAAATGCAGCGCCGATAATGACGGCGTAAACGGCCTTGCCGTAATCGGCTCCTTTGGGCGTTTCGTTTGGCCTGCCCGACCGAAGCTCATGAGCGGAGGCGGGAATAGGCGCGCCGGCTTTTGCCCTGAAACCGACATAAGCCAAAAAGGTTGCGAATAAAATCAAGCTTATTAGATTGTCAAAAACAAACAAGTTGTTGAAAAAGTAAGCCAAAAACATACTGCCGAAAATCGCCGAATCTTCAACGGATAATCCGGTCTTTTTTCTGTTCGTCCAAAGATAATACAAAGCGGCGCCCAATAATCCCAAATAAGACAATAATCCGAAGATGCCGTTGGTGGTCAGACGGTCAAAGAAAACATTGTGCGCCCGGTCAAACCACGGCTCCTGCTTGTACAAAATCGGCTCGTAATATTTATTAAACACCAGATTAAAATTCTCCTGCCCCCAACCGAATATCGGTTTTTCTTTAAAGCCTGCCCAGCTCATTTTCCAAATGGTCAATCGGGATTCCGTCGTTCCTTCGGACAAAGAAATACCGGCGAATCGGTTGAGCACTTGGCTATTTTTCACAAAATCCGATTTTGCCAAAAACAAAAAACCGGCGATTATTATAGCCATCCCCGCCAATAAAGATATATGCGCCAGCTTGGATTTTTTACTGGAAGACAGAATGGCAATCAATATCCACGAAATAAACAAACTGCCGATTATACCCAGTATCGCGCCTCTGGTCGCCGTGTGGTAAAGAACGAACGATTCCAAAATGATGACGAAAAAATAAATCCATTTTCGGAAATCTTTCGCTCTGTAAAAAAGAGCCATAGCCAAAAATATATGGAATACCATATAGACAGCCAGATAGGAAGCGTTGCCCAAAGTGGCATCAAGCCTGCTGCCTTGATGGGTTTGCAATACCCCAAACAGTTGGAAAACGCCATAAAAGGCGATAATAGCGCTGGCAAGCAAGGTGGTGTGGAAGAGCCAATTCCAAACCTTCTCTGTTTTCATCGTTCCCGCCAAGACTAGGAAATAGGCGAGCAGGTGGAGATAAGTGACCAAGCCTTCCATTCTTTCGTAATTGGACCAGAAGCTTCTGTAAAAATTCTCTCCAAAGATAGACGACAAGGCCACGATACCGACAAAAATAGCCAACATAGCTAACACCCAGCTTTTTCTGGGCTTATATCTGGCATCAAACAACATTAAAATCAGCCACAAAGCGGTCATTATTTCCACTATTATTCGGAAAGAAAAATTTTTCCCCGTTATAAAGGGGAAAAACATTGAGCTGGAAACGATAAAGGCCAAGAACGGAACGGCAAAAATTCCAGCGTAAAGCAAATACTTGATTAAATTAAGGCTTTTACTCATAAAATCAATGTGCTAGCATATTAGCACAACAATATGATTAAAGGCAACAAGCCCGGGAAAATAATGCTTCTTTTGGGCGATATCGCTCTTCTTTATGGAGCGCTATACCTCGCTCTGATAATAAGGTACGGCTCTCTCCCGTCCCAAGTTTTATGGCAAGACCACAATTTGCCGTTTCTTTTCGTCAACATGGTTTGGGTGATTGTTTTCTACATTGCCGGACTTTACGATGTGGAAAAATCGGTTCATCCGGCCAAAATTTTTTACATCATCAAAACTATGGCTTTCGGCGCGGGCATCGCCGTCTTGATGTTTTACTTCATCCCCGCGTTCGGAATCACTCCCAAAACAAATCTTTTTATAGATGCCGTCATTGCTTCCGTTTTTCTTTGGCTGTGGAGAATGGCTTATCAAAAAATAATAACCAAAGGCTCCAAAATAAAAATTTTCTTTTTTGATTCTTCCGGAGAAATTTCCGATTTCGCCGAATTCATTTCCGCCAGCCCCCAGCTTGGCTACGAAATGGCCGGCAGTCTCGCTTCGGCCGACTTGATAATAATTCCAGGAAAAGAAAAAATATCGGAGGAGTCGGCGAAAATACTTTACGAAATGGTGATGAAAGGCAAAACTGTCATTGAATTTTACCGGTTTTACGAATCAACGACGGGCAAAATACCGGTTCCGCTTATCGGAGAAAGCTGGTTTTTGGAAAATGTCATTGAGTTGGACAAAAGAAAGTTTGAACAAATCAAACGATTACTGGATATCGTCTTGGCTGTTTTGTTTTTCCTTCCTTTCGTTTTACTCGCGCCTTTCACGGCGCTGGCCATAAAGCTGACCAGCCGAGGAAATGTCTTTTACAAGCAAAAAAGGCTAGGCAAAAATGGAAAGATTTTTGAGATAATTAAATTCCGCTCAATGGCCAAAGACGCCGAAAAAGACGGAGCGAAGTGGGCGCAAATACGCGACAAGCGGGTAACCGCCGTGGGAAAATTTTTAAGAAAAACGAGACTGGACGAACTGCCCCAGATATTGAGCGTGCTCAAGGGCGACTTGTCTTTTATCGGTCCGCGACCGGAAAGACCGGAATTCGTGGACGAATTGTCCCAAAAAATACCCCATTATTCAATGAGGCATATCGTCAAACCGGGTCTTTCCGGCTGGGCCCAGATAAATTTCCCTTACGGCTCTTCCGTTAATGACTCAATGCAAAAACTCCAATACGACCTTTATTATGTCAAAAATCGTTCTTTGATTCTGGAAGCGATTATCATTCTCAAGACGATAATGACGGTTTTAAAAATAGAAGGCAGATAATCAGATTATTATTCCTCCGCCAAGCATTTCCTCTACGTCATAAACTACCAATGACTGCCCGGGCGTAACCGCTCTTTGGGGATTTTTGAAAATAATTTTTGTCGAATTTTTAGAAACTTCCGCCACTTCACATTCTTCCAGCGGCTGGCGGTATCTTATTCTCGCTTGATATTTTTTGCCTATTTTCGGAACGGCGGAAATCCAACTTGCGTTTCCAATGACAACTTCCTTTCGGCTGAATTTTTTTTCGTCTTTTTTCTCCGCCACAATTAGACGGTTGTTTTTGAAATCTTTTTCCACCACATAATAAGGCCCGCCTTCTCCCCCGCCGAACCCGAAACCATGTCGCTGGCCGATGGTGTAGAAAGCGAGGCCTTTATGCTCGCCGATTATTTTCCCGTCAGCCGTGATGACTTTCCCCTTTTTTTGCTTAATATATTTTTTCAAAAAATCTTCCATATTGAATTCGCCGATAAAACACACCCCTTGGCTTTCTTCTTTTTCGGCCGTGGCCAAATCGTTCTTCTTGGCGATACTCCTCACTTCCGATTTCAGCAAATCGCCAAGCGGAAAAAGGCAATGCTTTAATTGTTTCTGCGTCAGCGTCCAAAGAAAATACGACTGGTCTTTGTTTAAATCTTTCGCAATAGCAAGCGCATTATTTTTAAGTTTTCTAACATAGTGTCCGGTGGCGATATAATCCGCTCCCATTGCCAAAGCTTTTTTTAAAAACACGCCGAACTTCACGCTCTTGTTGCACATAATGTCCGGATTGGGCGTCCGACCAGCCTTGTATTCGCTTATCATATAATCCACCACTTCTTTCTTGTATTCTTTTTCCGCATCCACCGTCATAAACGGTATGCCCAGCTTGGCGCACACTCTCATTGCGTCCCGCCGGTCTTCCTTCCATGAGCAATAAAATGCTTGCGACTTGCCCGCCGAAGAGACGGGATACCAGCCTTTTATGTAACAGCCGACCAAATCATAATCTTCTTTTTGCAACAGCAAAGCCACGACGGAGCTGTCCACTCCGCCGGACATCGCCACAAAGACTTTTATTTTTTTGTTATTATTTCTCAATAAAGCCAAAAAATTTAAATACTATAAACCCACGGAGATGGAATAAACAACATCATCAAAACAGCGCCAAGCAGGGCCATGTTTTTGTAGAAATTGACCATCTCCATCATTTTCATATTAGGTTCGGTTACCGCCCAAAAATTGTGCATTTTAAACGTCCCAAAGACCAAAAATATCGCCAAAAGCAAAACGGAAAGTTGGATATACACCCCCAGAAGTATCCCCAACCCGCCCAACAAAATCATCAGTCCTGTAACCGCCACCGCCAAACCGGCCATCGGCACGCCTTTGGAAGAAGCGTAGCCTTTCATCATTCCCATTTTCATAAAATGATTAAGGCCGTTCATTATAAAATAACCCCCGAACAAAACTCGCCCGATTAAAAACAAAATTGTCATGTTCATAAATTTAAATTAATTTTTAATAAAAACAACCTTTTACTCTTTTTTTAATTATACTCTATTGCAAATATTTTTCCTTGTTCCGCAAATGTTCGCTGAAAGTTTTGGCAAAACGGGTTTTGCCGTCCTTGCCGGAAAGATAATACAAATAAGGAGTTTCTTTGGGATTTTTAGCCGCTTCAATGGCATCCAAACCCGGATTGGAAATCGGTCCCGGCGGCAAACCTTTGTGGAGATAGGTGTTGTAAGGAGAGTCAATTTTGAGATCCTCCAACAAAACTTTTTGTTTTCCTGTTATATAAGGGAAAACTGCGTCCACCTGCAAAGCCATTCCCAGTTTCAGCCTTTTCCACAAAATACCGGAAACAATTTTCCGATCATCGCTGTCCGGCACTTCTTTTTCTATCAAAGACGCCATAATGACAATGTCTTTCCCGACATCGCCCGCTTTCTTTTTGAAATTATCCGTCATTGTCCCGATAATCTGCTCCGTTTCGGCAAAGAGTAAAAACAGATAGGTATCGGGAAATAAATAGCCTTCCATGTTTACCGTTTTTTCCAGAAATTCTTCTTTGTCAAAATTTTCAAAATCGCCGAACAATTCTGATATTTTTTTTGCCGTCAAACCTTCCGCTACTGTTACTTTTACTGGTTTGAAACCAAATTCCCCTTTGGTAAATCTGCTCAATAAAGAAAAAATAGAAACCGGCTCGTTAAATAAATATTTCCCGTACTTTATTTTTTTGGATTTATTAAAAACTCTCGCATACAAAGCGAAAGCGTATTTGTTCTTGATAAATCCTTCTTTTTTAAGCTTGTCGGAAATTTCCGCCAAACCCGTCCCTTTCTCAATCACAATCGCCGCGCCTGACGGAAAATTTTTCGGAGCCGACAAAAAAAATCCCGAAAAACCGGCCAAAACAAAAAAAATAATCGCCGCAATCAATATTTTCGCTTTTGAAATCATTGTTTTTTAACTTAATCTAAACAGGCAAGCCGGCCGGCGGTTCGCCTTTCTTGGATTCTATCCTGCCCAGCGACGGCGTCCTGACGACGCTTCCCGGGAAATGATAAATGGTGGCCAATTCCTCGGTGTTTAAAATAAAAGTTTTTCTTTTATAGGGCTTGTAAAAGGCCGACCTGTTCACATAAGCGTCAAACATTCTTATTTTCCTCCATCCCTCTCTTGTTTTTTTGAAAAAATAATCAACATAACTGGTGCTGTTGGTCCTTTTAAAACCGTTCAAGTTAAGAGAATTGAACTGTTGCATTGAACCCATAATGCTATTAGTAACCACATGATTATATTTATCCGGTTTGGCGATGTAAACAAATCTTATGCAGACGTCAAACCCGAGCTTGGAAACATTCTTTTCTATAGCCTCGGTTATAAGATGTTCGCCGGGAGACAATCTCATTGCGCCGAAATCAATCGTTTCGCCCTCTTTTTTCTTTTCGTTTCTTTTCATTATCTTGTCTACGATTTTCTTGCCAGCTTCCTGCCATTTCGTAGTATTCGCCCGAATAAGCGCCTGATACCACATATTTTCTCCTTCTTTCATTGTGCCCATCAGTTCTACCAGAGAAGCCAGCGGGTCGTTTTTCATCTCCTCTTCCGTTTCCAGTTTGTCCAATTTATAATCAATGTAAGTTTTTATCGGGTAAGCGTCTTCTTTGCTCAATTTATATTCAGCCGCATGAATTACCCACTCCTTTTTGGACGCTTCGGTGTCTTCACCGATAAACTCTTTGGTGTAATCCGCCGCCTCGTGTATTTCCACTTCCGGATAATGAGCGTATATTTGGGACTCCACCAGCCTTCGGTAATATTTATCAATGTAAAAATAAAAGGAAATAACTCCTTCTTTGCTTATAATCTCCAGGCTGTACCAAGGACGCAAAAGTCCTTCCCAGTATTTATTTATCGCCACTCCGCTTCTGGTTTGGTGCATGGCGCTTAAGATAATTTCCATCACTTGCGGGCTTTTGGGCATTTCTCTGGGCAACTTAATTTCCAAGAGAACCCAGTCAATTTTGGATACATAACGCAACCTTATGTAATACATCCAAAATTTCCAAGCAAAATAAGCCGAAATGGCCGGCAACCACAGATAAGCGGCGCCTATTACGACGCTGAAAAAATCGTAGAAGAAACTTTGGAGCGATATTGTCCCCATAATTATCCCACCAAGTACTGGCCCTCTTTGTTCCTTTTGAAATAATCGCGATTTTGCAAATTTACCAAGATGGTATTTTCTTTGACATAGCGTTCTTTTAAAACTTTTTTGACTATGTCCTCTTTGGAAGAAGGCCCTTCCGACTTGATGATGTATTTTATTATATCCCGAACCGTGCCGTATTTATAGCCCCAATCGGATAAAGCGTACAAGCCTCGCCCCACCAGCACGAATCGGCCGTCTTTTATAAGCTCGTTGTGAACGGTCGCCGAGTTGGCCGGTTTGCCGAAATAAGAAGAGATTTTTTTGGCCACTTCCGCGAAATGCATCGGCGAGCCTTCTTTTCTTAAAACTAGATACGCCAAATCTCTGACGCCTCTCGGCTTGATGCTCGGAGAAGAAGCTCGTCCCCATTCCCCCATGGCATTTTGGCCCAGCATTTTTGACAAATTGAGCCAAGTTCTGACTGTGTCATTATCAACGCTTTCTCCCGCTATTCTCTCGCTGTGTTTTTTCAAGGCGGAAATAATATCTTTTTCCAAAAGAAGGTCGTTCTCGCTTATTTCGTTATGCAAAGCTCTCAACGCTTCATGAACCTTGTCCGCATGTTCCAAATGAGTCGTCCAGCGATGATGAAATTCGTCGTCTTCTCTTATTTTCGTGAACTCGCCGCCTAAAACCAGCAAAAAATAAATATGATTTTGCGCTAAAGGATCATTGCCGGCCAAATGGATAAGGGCATCTCTTTCCGAAAGAATTTTTCCCTTTCTTTCTATGTTGTCTTTCATCTCCGAAAATATGTCTTGGGCGGATTCAAAGGCCTGACTTTCTTTCATCAGATTGAAAGCGAAGTTGGTTATCTGCCTGATTCTCTCTCTGGTTATGCCATATTTGTCTCCTATGGCTTCAAGAGTTTTTTTATCGGCATCTTCGGCCAAGCCGTATCGCTGAACAACTATTTCTTTGGTCCTGTCTTTAAGGCAGGAAACAAGCTGTCTGGTAATTATTTTCGGCTTAAAAGTTAGGATTGGCATTTTATATTCGCATTACAATGCTTATAATTTTATTGGGCACATAGATTATTTTTTCCACGCGCTTATCGCCTATCCATTTTTTAACATTTGCGCGTTTCAATGTCAAGTCTTTTGCCTCATCTTCGGAAATTCCCGCCGGAACTTCAAAAACATCTCTCACCTTTCCATTTATCTGGACGACCAGTTTAAAACTGTTTTCAATTGTCTTGGAAGCGTCAAAAACAGGCCATTTTTCAAGATGAATTGACTTTTTCTCGCCAAGTTCAAACCACAATTCCTCGGCAATATGCGGGGCGAAAGGGCTTAACAATTTAATTAACAACTTATAGTCTTCAATTTTTAGCGAGTCCTGTTTTTCCATCTCATTAAGCAAAATCATAAGCGCGCTTATCGCCGTGTTGAAATGAAAATTTTCAATGTCTTCGGAAATCTTTTTTATCGTCTTATGAATTAAAGATTCTAGTTTTGAATTTTGAATTTTATTATTTTTAATTTGTTTCGGATTTCGGATTTCGGATTTCGGATTTATTTTTTCTCGCAGTTTCCAAACTCTTTCCAAAAATCTTTTCACGCCGATTATGTTTCTGGTGTCCCACGGTATCGGCTGATCAAACGGCCCCATAAACATTTCATACAAACGCAAAGAATCCGCCCCGTATTCTTTTACGACATCATCCGGATTCACAATATTCCCCCACCTCTTGCTCATTTTTCTGTTGTCGCTCCCCATAATCAAACCTTGATTCTTAAGACCGGCAAAAGGCTCTTTGCCGCCAACGACTCCAATATCGTATAAAAATTTGTGCCAAAAACGAGCGTAGATAAGATGCCTCGTCGCGTGCTCCGTCCCTCCGACATACATATCCACCCCGCCGATAGTGTGGCGGGGGCAAGCCGGCACCCATCCAGTATTTTTCTTTTTTATTGCCCGCTAATGTTTTTTTATTTTTTGGGTCAATGTATCGCAAGTAATACCAAGACGATCCCGCCCATTGAGGCATCGTATTGGTTTCTCTTTTACCATACCCCTTGCACTTCGGACATTTGACATTGACCCACTTCTCCATTTTCGCCAAAGGCGATTCACCAGTATCAGTCGGCTCGTAAAATTTCACTTTCGGCAACTTCACCGGCAAATCTTTTTCCGGCACAGCAACGACTCCGCAAGTATCGCAATGGATCAAAGGTATCGGCTCCCCCCAATATCTCTGTCGCGAAAAAACCCAGTCTTTCAATTTATAATTTATCTTTTTCTTTCCATTTACTTTTTTTATCGCTTCGTCTTTGTCAACCAAAGCCGCATTAGAAATCGGCAGATTATATTTCTTGGCGAATTCAAAATCACGATCATCATGAGCAGGAACAGCCATAATGGCGCCGGTTCCATAACCAACTAGCACATAATCAGCCACCCAAACAGGCAATTCTTCGCCGTTGGCCGGATTTATCGCTTTTATTCCTTTTAATTCAACTCCCGTCTTATCCTTTGTCAGATCCGTCCTCTGCAACTCCGATTTATTTTTCGCCTCTTCAATATATTTGCTGACTTCATCAAAATTTTCAATTTTTAATTTTAAATTTTTAATTATTGAATGTTCTGGCGCCAGCACTAAATAAGTAACGCCAAAAATCGTATCAATCCTCGTCGTAAATACTTCAATAAATTGTTTTGAATTTTGAATTTGAAATTTTGAATTTGTTTCGGATTTTGTGCTTCGTATTTCGAATTTAATCGTTGTTCCTTCCGACTTCCCTATCCAATTTCTCTGCACTTCTTTGATATGCTCCGGCCAGCCTTTCATTTCCTTCAAATCTTCCAACATTCTTTCGGCGTAGTCGGTAATTTTCAGAACCCATTGGCGCATCGGTTTTTTGACGACCGGTGTTCCGCACCTTTCGCACTTTCCATCTTCCACATCTTCGTTAGCCAGACCGGTGAGACACGACGGGCAGAAATTTATCGGCTCGTAAGATTCGTAAGCCAAGCCCTTTTCAAACATTTTCAAAAATATCCACTGCGTCCATTTGTAGAATTCCGAATCGGAAGTGATTATTTCCCTGTCCCAATCATAATCAAAGCCGATAAGCTCAAGCTGACCCTTGAATTTTTTGACATTGTTTTTGACGGCTATTTCCGGATGAATTTTATTTTTAATGGCGTAATTTTCCGCCGGCAATCCGAACGAATCAAAACCCATCGGATGCAGGACATTGAAACCGTTCATCCTTTTGAAACGAGAATAAACATCCGTGGCGATATATCCCCTCGGATGTCCGACATGAAGCCCCTCTCCGGACAAATACGGAAACATATCCAAAACATAACATTTCGGCTTCTTCCCGCCATCTTTCGTCTTATAAATTTTCTTATCAGCCCAAAACTTTTGCCATTTACGCTCTATTTTATCGTGATTATATTTTTTCATAAATAATGTAAAAAATTATTTTTCAAGCAAATCTTCAAGCTCACTTCTAAATTCGCCTTTGAATAATCTGTCATCAATCAAGTATTCCATAAATTCCGAGTAACTCGCTGGGCTCAAAAAATGGAAAAAATATTTTTGTTTAATTTTCGATTTTTTCAATTCTTCGTTCAAATCCTCAAAATGTTTTTTCGTCCAGCGATACTTTGCTTTGTTTTCTTCTGAATCGTCTCCGTCGGACTTTATCTCAACGACAACTATATTTTCGCCAAGTTTCAAAAAGAAATCAGGATTGAAACTTCCTTGAGTCGGATGTTCGCCCTTTCGCCATGAATACTCCACGCTGTAAAATCCCATATCGCGAGATTTTATCCATGCTTCCAATTTATCGCATAAATTGGAATTAACCAAAGTTTCAACAAATTTTCTTTCCGGCTCAAGTTTTGTCAAAACGACATTGACCGGCGTTTTGAAGTAGTAAGGATTAACTTCTTTACTTGCACTTCTCGGCAAGTTATCATCATTGGCTATATCCTGCAAAATATCAATCATTCCATTTTTACACTCGTCTTTGAAATTTTCGGTGTAGAAAACTGTTGAGCCGTGTTTTATTGCTCCGACGGCCACACTTTCCTTTTCAATTTGTTTTGTGCTGATTAACTTTGGAGTTTGTGCCACTTTCTCAAATTTTGCTGATGCCATTCTTTTTCTAAAAATAGTTTGGAATGCTTGGAAAATTCTCAGAGCATTTTCTTCCACCAACAAACCACTTTTTATTCCAACAGGTCTCATCGAAGCAATGATAATATCCTTAATTTCATTTTCGGGTGGTAAATTTTCCTTATCATATTCCCCTTTGGGAAATCTGATTTTTGCCTCAAAATCCCTTGTCTTGAAGGTTTCAATAATTTTTTTCACTACTTCATCAACAGTCAAAACATCTTTTTGAATAACGGTAGTTTTAGTTTTAATTACTCCTGCTAAATCTTCGTATTCGGTATTTTTCTCTATTCTTTCAGCTTGAGAAACTAACTTAATAAGTTTGTTTTTTGAATAATCAAAAATTTCTGTGTCTTTTTCCGCTTTGACGGCTTTTTCTTGTTTTTCGTAATCAATCGTATATAAATCAAAATTATATTTTGCTCGTTCGCCAGAAGTTAAAACCTCGCTTGTTAAGCGGACTTCAATTTCCAAAATTTCATCAACCAATCCGCGAATATTTCTGCTCCAAGCGTCGTGATTGAAAACTCTGACTTTCGGCTGTGGCGATTTGTATTCTTCCGGTATGCGAAGCCCCCGGCCCAAAACTTGGGCAATTAAAAGTTTTGAATTGAAAGCTCGGTCTTCCCATGGCACGATTTGAAATACATTTTTTACATCCCAGCCCTCGGTTAGCATAGAAACGGAAACAACCCACTCAACCGAATTTTCTTTGTCATCAACATTTTTTAATTCCAAAACATTTTTCTTGTGGTCTTTGTGCGAAGTAACGATCAAAACTTTTTTCTCTACCGCTTTTCTTGAAATTTTTTCCCGCTTTTCCAAAAAGTCAATTAAATCTTCCCGAAGCGTTTTTGCTTTAGAAATATCTTTTGTAACCAAAATCGTAAGCGGTTTGATGAGCCGATACTTTTTTACGAATTCGTCATGATTGTCGTAAATCTTTTGAAATTTTTCGTTTTTGTCTATATTTTCATCTTTCGCCACATAATCAACCGATTTGACTACCTTGTCATTTACGGCTTCACGGATTGAGTAGCGATAAATAACATCGTTGAAATACTCGTCTTCAATGTAAGCCGTTCCGGTAAAACCTAAAATGTATTTGAAATTAAAATCTGAATTAAGCAAAAACGCTTTCCATTTTTTAATATCTTTCTCGCTTGACGAATTGTAGGCGTGATGAACCTCGTCGTTTAACACCAAAACCCGCTCGCCGTTTCCTTTCAAGCTGTCATTTATTGACGACCCCGTTCTTTCATAAACGGCGTGGATATTTTCAACACAAATGTCGCCGTTTTTAATTGTGCTGTTTGCATCAATAATTCTTGGATTTTTGAAAACGGCATTGTCCGGCAAAGTCGCCTTTACTTTGTCGTCGCCGGAAAGTTTATCAAATTTTTCTTTCAAACCGGATTCAATCGTAAGCGACGGACAAAGAACCAAAACCTTATCAACCAAGCCAAGCCCCAAAGCAATTTGCGCTATGCCGTAAATCACATAGCTTTTCCCTGTTCCAGTCGCCAAATCAATAACTGCCGAAAGTTTATGAGGCAAGGGCAAATTTATTTGATAATCCCGAACATCTTTGTATCTTTTCTGCAACTCGTCATTTTTTCTGAAATTTTCCTCAATCAAGCTTTCAATCGTGGTATATTCGCCGGACGCAAGAAAAATAATCGCATCCCTGATCGCTTCTTTTTGAAATTCTCGGTCGCCACAAAGCACATCAAGAAAATCAACCCACTTTTTCAAATTGAGTTTAGCGGGATTGTAGTTTTGCTTCACTTGCAAAACCAAGTCCTGTGTTTTGTATATTTTAATTCCTTCTGTCATAGCGTTTATTTTATCTTAAAAACTTCCCGAAATTCGTTGCCGTAAATATCAACATAGATTGCCATAATTTGTTTGCCATAATCTTTTTTTGGAAGCTCAATAACGAATTCTTTTTCGGCAATTTCTTCTTTAAAAAAATAATTTGTCATCATAAACTTTTCGCCGTCATAGTTTAAGTCAATAAGCAACATTGCCAAACTTTCAAAATTTTTGAGCTTTTCGCCCGTTTCGTCTTGCGAATAGGCGGATTCAAACTTTTTGATTTTTAAAACAATCTTATCTTTTAATTTTTTTACTTCTGATTTTACTTCCGGCTGGCGGATAAAATGAAAACCGATTGCCTCGTCCAAATCGTTAATTTGACTTTTGCTTTGCGGCTGGCGGAATTTCTTAAACTGCACTTTGTGCAATTCTTTAATTATCTGATATGGCACCTTGAGGAAATAATAACGGACATTGCCAATTTGATGATAGTCGCTGATAAAATTTACATTGTTTGCAGGGGCAATTATATAAAATCTATCGTCAATTTTTCCGCCAATGTTTTTGTGCAATTCCTGCAAATATTTTTCATCAACGCTGACGTTTTTTAATCCCCAATACGGAAAGATTTTTGCGTAAAATTCTCGCTTCTTTCCGTCAATTTCAACACCGCCGATTTTTGCCGTTTTTATTTCCTCAATTTCAAATAAATCTTTCACAAAACGAATATACTCATCTTTTTGCAAAGCAAAAATCTTTCCAAGATCGTAAAGTCCGGAAGTTACAACGGCAAAAGATTTTGAGGGCTTGGTGTATTTCTTTTTTAGATTACCCAAATCTTTACTTTGTTCAATTTCAAGTAATCTCTTTTGAGTTGTATAAATTGCGAGCTTCCCAATATCGCACCCAACCCAACGACGATTAAGTTTTTCCGCAACCGCAAGCGTTGACCCACTACCACAGAAAAAATCCATTACTAAGTCACCCTCATTTGTTGCAGATTTTATTATTCTGGCGATTAAATTTTCGTTCTTTTGGGTTGGGTATCCAGTCTTTTCGTCGCTAAAAGACATTATTTGAATTGAATTCATTTGATCCAACTCGTTGCTGTTCCAAGTGTCTTCAATAGCATATCCATCTCCTTCCGGTTTTGCTCCATCACGACGCGTGTAATTTTTAGGATATGGGATATACTCTTTATTGAAAAGAAAATCATCTGACTTGGTGTAAAAAAGTATAACATCGTGGTTGCGAATCCAATTTTTCGCTTTTGTTTTATAACCAGAAAGCCAACCTATTCGCCAGACAACTTCTCGCTGGAATTTGAAAAGTTCGTCCAGTATGATTTTGATGTAGTGTGATTTTTTCTCGTCAAGGTGAATGTAAATACTTCCATCATCAGCAAGAAGTTCACGAGCAACAATTAATCTTCTTCGCAAATATTCTACAAATTCCGCACCTTTTGTTTTGTCGGAATATGCCTTTTGTCCCTTATCGCCCTTGAAATCGCTCTCTGACGCAAAAGGTGGATCAATATAAATGAGCTTTACCTTGCCTTTGATCTTATCTTTGATAAGCGAGTCTTTATTTTCGTAAAAAGTTTTTAAGATTTGTAGGTTATCGCCAAAAACTAAAAGATTATGCCAGTCTTTAGAGTAAAGAGGATATTTTTTGCCATTGAAAACTTTTTCAATTTGAAGTGGTACGGGCTTGGCTTCCTCGGTGTCCGCCAACACATCTTCTTTCCGCATTTTCCCAGCATAGACAAGTTCATATTCTTTTTGCTTGGTTGGGAAAATTGCGTATTTATAAACTTCCGGAATTTCTTTTCCGTTTTTGAGGCAATCTATCAAAAATTCTATGTCGTGTTTGTTTAAATCTGCCATACAATCTTCTCTTTTTTCATTACTTTGAATAAGACTGTTGAATTTTAATCACTCGAGAGTTTAAAATATTCTTCTCTTAATATTTTTGCTGTCTTTAAATTGTTCCCGTTTCCTCCAAAACCTGATTTAATGTTCCAATTTTTTTAGCGGTTTTAATAAACAAACCGATGGCTTCTTTGAGCATTTTTTCGGCTTCTTCCAATGTTTTGCCCTGCGAAGCCACTTCCAGTTCGGGATTATAAGCTACATAATGCTTGCCTTCTTTCCAAATTTTTGACGTTAAAAATAATTTCATATTTATAGAAAAGATACCATCTCTAAACCGAAAGTCAATCACCAAAAATATTTCCTTTTCCCCAAATTATATCTTCTGATTTTTCAATATCGGGTATAAATCTTTGTCTATTTTTCGGTCAAAGCAAACCGCGCCTTTTTGATGTTGCCAATTTTCATTAATAGAAAAATTGTCTCCTAAAAAAATCGGAGTAGGCCTTGTCGCGCCCTTTGAATCAATTTGCATGTCGCTCCCTAAGCTAAAATCGGCGCAGAGTTTAAAACTTAAGCCTGCTTCGCCTATAGGCGAGTCCGCAACTTTTTCGTAGCCGTAAGAAACGGCACTGTCCGGGTCAAGAGGAATATTAAAACCGGCAATCGGATCTTTCAATTCATCCAAATTATTCGGCAAACTTCCCTTTCTTTGATAAAAATTCACGATTTGATATTGGATATTCTGCAAATCGCTCACTCGCCTTTCGTCAAACCTTTTCATTCTCAAAGTAAAAGGCGAGCCCATTATGAAAAATCCGCCGACAATTGAAGCTAGAACGGCGAAAGATACCGCCCAAGCCAGCAATTTCATCTTGTTTGATTTTTGCCCGACATCTCTTTTTAAATCATAAAGATAATAGGCAAAAACCGTTCCGGCGACAACGAGCACCGAGAGAACCTTGAAGGCGAATCGCGCCGTTATCTCTCCGCCGAGGAAAGTGTTGATGAGCAAAATCAAGTCGGTGATAATCGTCACTCCCGCGACAAAAAGCGTCAGATAAACGAGCCATTTTCTCACGCCCAGATTTTTCTTCAAAAAATTGGCGGCCAAGTCTTTATTTATAAACCGCGACAGAAAAATATAAATGGGGAAAACGATGATAAGCGAAGCGATAGACCAGCGCATTCCGGACGAAAAATTGTCGTAGCTGAAGCTAAGCGGGTCGGGAAATAAAGCGTTAATAATTTCAAACAACAAATTGATAAGGCTCACCGCGCTCGCGTAAAGCGCCGCCATTGCCCCGATAAAGACAAAAAAGTCCTTCGGCGCCGTCTTGATTTTAGTTTCAATATTTTCCATAAATATATTTTAGAAAATTAGGTTGATAATACTTATACCACAATAGCATAAAAAAATGATCTGAAAAATGCGCTAATTTTATATTTTATGAAAAAAAAGCCCCATTCCAACGAATCGGAACAGGGCTAAGGACTAAGTTTCTAAGGACAAGAGTCCAAAGCGACTTAGCGTTGAGAACTGACTTGCTTGCCCGCCATCGCTACGCTCAGGCGTTGCAGGCGGGGCGACACGGCAAACGCGAACCCGACGGCACGACCCCACCCGTCGTCAGGCTTGTCGCTACACGCGCTGAGCCAGCGACCATCGCCGCTACGGCTCGCGCACAGCAAGTATGGATCGCCGTCGGAGTCGTTGATGGGTTCGTGCATGGCAACGATGTACCACAGCCCCATCGCTTCGATATCCTTGTCCGTGAACTTCTCACGAATGAGGCAGGCCAGTTCGGCGTTCGGCTTCTCAAGCTTGCGCTTGTCGGCCTCGGCGCGAATCTTCTTCGTGCTCCGGTCGTTTTCCTCGAAGAGCATGCCCTTTAGAACGGCGATTTCGGTCGTCACGCCATTGGTCGGCTTGAAGTCCGGCGAGCGGAGTACCTGCTTGGCGTAGTCTCCGACGTGGAAACCGTTGCCGTCCAGACCCTTGATCCAGTCTTCGCCGGTCGTGCCGTCGGAGGTGACCGAGAAGTAGATGACGCCATCTTCCTGGCGCAACGAATGGGTCGGTTCGGAAACCGAGAGTTTGCCACTGAGAAAACGATCAACACCATCTTCTCCGCCGAGTTTATTCCAAACTGCTTCAATCCGCCCAAGTGTTTTTGGATATTTAGACATAACAGACTCCTTTCTTGGCTTCTAGCCAAAAAATTTCTCACTGCCCGCGAGACAAGGGACTTGGCCGTTGTTGGTCATAGCCAGAAAACGCCTAACATTAAGCGCCTTTTGGCTATGACCACTCGCAAGTTTTTATCAAAGAACCAAAAAAAGCATATACTCATTATAGTGTTTTGTATAGTGTTTTGTCAAGGGTTTTCGGCGGGATTACATGCAACTTCTTATATCCTAAACTCTATCACATCCCCATCTTTTACCACATATTCTTTGCCTTCCGTCCGCACCAAACCTTTTTCCCGCGCTTTGGCGTAGGAGCCGGCAGTAAGCAAATCCTGCCAATTTATCACCTCGGCGCGGATGAATTTTTCTTTGAAATCGGTGTGAATTGCTGTGCCGGCTTCCGGCGCGGTGGAATTTTGTTTGACAGTCCACGCTCTTGTCTCATCTTCGCCAGTGGTGAAATAATTCATCAAGCCGAGCAATTTATACGACTCCACGATCAACTTGTCCACATTGCTTCGCAATCCCAGTTCTTTTTTGTCCGCCTCGCTCATTTCCATCAAATCTTCTTCCGTTTTAATATCCAAAACGACATGATTTTTCTTTTTAAGTTCCTCAAAAGCGGCGGCAAAATGATTTTTGGAGGAATCCCCCGTTATGTCCGAGACGGAAAAAATCATTTTGCCGCCGCTTTCGTCGTCCGAAACATTATAAATGTATAAAATCGGCTTGAGCGTTAGCAAGTGAGAATCTTTTATCAATATTTTTTCTTCATCTTTCAAATCGCAAGAGCTGGCAAGTTTGTCTTGTTCCAAAACTGTTTTTATTTTTTTAACAACCTCTAGTTTTTTGGCAGTTTCTTTGTCGTTGCTTTTGGCCTCGCGCTCCAGTCCGGCAATTCTTTTGCTGACAGTTTCCAAATCGGCCAAAATCAGCTCCGTTTCCACCACCCCCACATCGCCCGACGGGTCTATTTTATTATGAACGTGAATTATTTTGTCGTCGCTGAAAACTCGCACTACTTCGGCGATAGCGTCCACTTCCCTGATGTTGGCCAGAAATTTATTGCCCAATCCCTCGCCTTCGGAAGCGCCTTTCACCAGCCCGGCGATATCCACAAACTCCATCACCGCCGGCACGACTTTTTTGGACTTGGAAAATTCGGCTAGTTTGCCCAGTCTTTCATCGGGCACTTCCACCACGCCCACGCTCGGATCAATGGTGCAAAAAGGATAATTGGCGATATCCACCTGCTTTTTGGTCAAAACCTTAAAAAGCGTGGACTTCCCCACATTCGGCAGACCGACAATTCCGATAGATAGCGACATAAAAGTAAATCTAACATTTTTGGGCAAAAAATAAAGCCGCTCTAATAATAAACATTAGAAACGGCTTTTTATGCTACACCTAAGTTATCAATTCAACACTCTTTCGGATTTGATAATTATTTCAATAAAAAGATTGGCCATAAATTTGTCGACTTCTTCTCCTTTCTAGAGTTAAGATTATTTTTTTTAATTACCACATCTCCGTTCGATAATTCAACATCAACCAACTTAAGTTTGACTGTGTATTTTTTTTCCGGAATTTTTCTAGTACTCCCTTTCCATTCGTCAAAGTCTGGCTCGTAAAACCCGCTATTCTGTTTTTCCCGCCTCAACTTTAATATTTGCTTCTTGGTTAGCATTTACACCTCCCTTTGGCCTAATTTCCTCTTCCCATATTGCCCGCATTTCCCTAAACGCCTTCTCCTTAGCCTCATCCAGTATTTCAAACTGGTTAAGTTTAAAATGACCTTTGTACTCAAAACCTTCAAACCTCTTTTTAATTTCATTAGTCTTTTCCTGAAGTGCAACAGAAGTCTTAAAAAATCTCTGACATCAGAACGGGTTTCACTAGATCATTCGCTTTTGATAATGTCATCATTTTTTGCTCCTTTCATTAAGTTAATTTCACTAGGAATTTATATAAAAATGTAAAACAGCAATCTTTTGTTTATTTTTAGCATAAAAAATTTGGTTTGCCAACTTTCACATCCAATTGTTCAATCCAATTGTTCAACATCGAATGTCTAACATTTTAGACATAATCAATCATTTCTTTTTCTTCTAGGCATAATTTTGTGCCGCTTTCGTCCACAAAACTTTTATATTCTTTCTGTTTTTTAAACTGGCTCAGCAAAAGTTCCGTGCTTAAAAGTTTTTCCCACCTATTTTTTCCAACATAATCAGTAAAACTGGACCAAGGGAAATCAGCTTCTTGGTTTTTCCATTTTTTAATTTCTCTGGGATTTCTGTGAATGTAAGCCGAAAGATGGAGTAATTGTTCATTGCTCGCTATATGGACTGATTGATATGGTCCTTGAAATAAATGACCGATTTTTTTATTTTTAGTATTTATGTATTTCGTATAAGAATTTTGTATTCTTTGAAGATATTTGGAAATTCCTCCTTGTTCTTTTTCTTTTAAAATGAAATGGAAATGGTTGGGCATTAACACAAAAGCAAGTAATTCAATTTTTTTATTTTTAGATATTTCCCCGAAATCAATGTTAAACATTCGATGTCTAACATAATTAGTGACATATCTTCCTATGTTATAAACCGAATCACCCCCTTGAAAATACAAGGCAAGAAAAAGGAAGCGAATATAATCTCTTTCTTCAAAAAATATATCTTGCTTGTTGTTGCCTCTATTATAAATATGATAATGCTCGTTTATGACAATTTTTGTTTTAGGCATATGCGATTATTATATAATGTTCAACATCGAATGTCTAACATTGATATGCAATGGTTTATAATGTGAAGAATGAATATCGGTTGTCATGTTTCCATAGCCAAAGGGATTGATAAAGCGCCGGAATTGGCCCATAAATTGGGTTGTGAAGCAATGCAGATTTTTACCCGTTCGCCGCAAGGCGGGCCATTTCCTGAAATTTCCGACGAAACGGCGAAATCGTTCCAAGAAAATTGCCGAAAGTTCGGGATAAAAAAAGTCTATGTCCATACGCCTTATTTCATAAATCTGGCGTCAAAAAATAATCGCATTTATTACGGTTCCATCAACTCTATCCGCAAAGAACTGGAAAGAGCCAGCCAGCTTGGCGCAAAATACGTAATGACCCATCTCGGATCCGCCAAAGATTTAGGCGAAGAAGAATCGGTAAAAAAAACGATTGAAGGTTTAAGTAAGGTTTTTGAAGACTACTCCGGCTCCGCCAAACTGCTGATAGAAAACAGCGCCGGCGCCGGACAAATTATCGGTTCAGACTTTAAGCAGATCGGAAAAATTTTAAAAGCGGTTGGCGATATCAAACCGACTTACGAAGTCGGTTTGATAAAACGACTTCGTAAGTCGGTTTTGGCCGGGATTTGCCTAGATACCCAGCACAGTTTCGTTTCCGGTTATGACTGGAAGAATGATTTTGGCGGTTGCGTTGAGGCGCTGAATAAAAACATCAAACTTATTCATAGCAATGACAGCTTGACTGATTTCAATTCCCGCAAAGACAGGCACGCTCACATCGGCCAGGGAAAAATCGGCCTAGAGGGATTTGAAAAACTGGTCGCTTTCGCCAAAGAAAACAACATTGATATGATTTGCGAAACGGCTTATCCTGGAGTTGTTGAGGATATTAAAATTTTAAAAAAAATGAGAGACAAATAAATGCGCAACAATATCGTTCATCAAGGAGCGGGCGAGCTGACCTACGAGATAAGAGGTATCGTTGAGATTGCCGAAAAAATAAAAAGTTTGGGCCAGGAAATTTATTGGGAAAATATCGGCGATCCGGTGGCCAAGGGCTATCAAATACCCGAATGGATTAAGGATATCGTCAAAAAAGCGATAAATAACAACAAAACCTTCGCCTACAACCCCACCAAAGGGCTTCTTTCCACCAGAGAATTTTTGGCCGAAAAACGCAACTCCCAAAAAGGGGTAAAAATCAGCGCCGACGATATTTGTTTCTTCAACGGCTTGGGCGACGCCATTTCCAAAATTTACACTTCTTTGCGGAAAGAAACCCGCATCATCGGCCCGTCTCCCGCTTACTCCACTCATTCCTCCGCCGAAGCCGCGCATAGCGGTTCTCCGCATATCACTTACAATCTTTTGCCGGAGAAAAATTGGCTGCCAGATTTGAAAGATTTGGAAAATAAAATCAAATATAATCCGGCCATCTCCGGAATTTTGATCATCAACCCGGACAACCCGACCGGCATGGTTTACCCGAGAAAAGTTTTGGAACAGATCGCCACCTTGGCGAAAAAATACGATTTGTTTTTGATAAGCGACGAGGTCTACTGCAACATCGCTCATAATACAAAAAAAATGACGACGCTGGCGGAAATTATCGGCGATGTCTCGGGTATCGCCATGAAAGGAATTTCCAAAGAATTCCCCTGGCCGGGCGGCCGGTGCGGCTGGATAGAAATTTACAATAAAGAAAAGGATGCCGTGTTCGCCAAATATGTCAAAAGCATCGTTGATGCCAAAATGCTGGAAGTCTGCTCTACCACTCTTCCACAAGCGGTCATTCCTTTGATTATGTCCGACTCACGCTACGAATCGCACCTGAAAGAAAGACGGGAATTTTATAAAAAAAGAGCCGACAAGGCTTATGAAATTTTAAAAAATGTTCCGGGAATAATTTCTCCCAAAACGGCTGGCGCTTTTTATGTGTCCGTCGTTTTTAAAAACGGCGTTTTAAACCTGCCTACCGGACAGGCAGGCAACAAACAAAAATTGGAAATAAAAAACGCCAGAGTCAGAAAATTTATTGAAGAAAAAACCGCCAACGGCATGGCGCCGGACAAAAGATTCGTCTATTACCTGATGGGCGCCACCGGCATCTGCGTCGTGCCGCTCACCGGGTTCAACTGCAACCTGCTCGGTTTCCGGGCTACGCTTCTGGAAACGGACGAATCCAAGTTTGAATGGATTTACAAAACTATCGCCCAAAAAATAAAAGAATATCTTGCCTAATAACAGACAGCCCGCCTGTCCGGCGGGTAAATTTGAAAAGTTAGGCAAAATAATGCTAGAATTGGCTTATAGCAATTTATTACTTTTATAAACAAGATAAAAAATGTTTAAATTTATTCGACCGGAATTCTTTGATATTTTTGGAATAGGGATTTTTTTATTCATAATTTCTATATCTATTTAGTCTTTAAATACCTCATTGCCAATTCCAAGATGGGCATTGATTGTTTTGTTGATTATTGGCATACTTGGATTTTTAGTGGATACAATAATAGTTTGTCTAACTTACACTAAAAAATAAAATGGGCCCGTAGCTTAGTTGGTAGAGCGCCACATTTGCAATGTGGAGGTCACCGGTTCGAATCCGGTCGGGTCCAAAAATTTCACTTCTCCTCCTTATACACCGGCAAGGTGAAGTAAAAGATTGAGCCGCCTTTTTTAATGGGATCATAGCCCACTTTCCCGCCGTGTTTCTCTATGATATTTTTGACGATGAAAAGTCCCGCTCCCGTCCCTTCCGTATGCACGGCTTTCGCTCTCTTGTCTCTGAAAAATTTCGTGAACAAGGAACCGGCCGATTCGGGGGAAACTCCAACTCCGCCGTCCTTGACGGCAAACCAGAGCGTGTATTTGTCCTGGTGAAAAGAAACTTCAACCTGTCCCCCGTCCGGACTATATTTGACGGCATTGTCTATATAATTGGCCATTGCGACGCTAAGCCTGTTTTTGTCGCCCTTCACGAAATAAAAATTCTTCTTTGGGTCGTCAATCAATATCTTTATGCCGCGCTCAAAAGCTTCCTGCTGATAATTTTTTATGATTTCTTCCGCCAATTCGGCTATGTCCGTTTTTTCAAACTTATAACCGAATAACCCATCTTCTATTTCCGTGATGTTAAGCAGATGAGAAGTGAACTCTATCAGCTTGTTGGCATTGTCCGTTATGTTTTTGATGCTCCCTTGCTTTTTTGGCCCGTCCAAATTGTCGCCCGACAAAATACCCGCCGCCCATTTGATGTTGGTCAACGGCGTCAATATCTTGTGGGACATCATAGTGATGTATTCGTTTTTCATTCTGTCCAGATATTTCACCCGGCTGACATCTCTTATTATTTTCAAAATTTCGCCTCGTTTTTGGCTCAAAGGAACTTGAATAATCTGATAAAACAGCTCTTGTCCAAGTCCGTCCTTAAAAGAAAAGGCCAGCTCTTTTCTGTCTTCCATGGGCGTAAAAACAGCCCTTAGCAATTGGGAAGGGTTGTCAATTTCGCTGATTTTTTTTCCTTTAACATCAACAAATTGAACGTTTAAAAAATTTTCCGCCGCTTCGTTGACCATAAGAATCCTGCCGTCAACGGTATGGGCGACAAGACCTTCCACCATGCTTTCCACTATCTCTTTCTGCCTTTCTCTTAAAAGCTTTCCCTCCTTTTCCCCTTCGTCTATTTTTTTAAGAAAAAGGAGGGAAAACCGCGCAAAAACAATCAGCACAACGGCGATCAGCGGAGCAAGAATCAAAAAAATGTAAACGCTAGCCATTCGGCAATATGTCTTTTTTTATTAATTATTTAATTCCTTCTTTATTCAAGAAAGATTTTATTTTTAAAACGATTTCTTCGGGAGTGTTGTAAGCTTTTACGATATATTCCTTCGCCCCCAACAAAATGGCTTTGTCTATATTGTTTTTGTCGTACAGGTTGGACAAAATTATTACCGGAATTTTTTTGAGCTTGCCGCCGCGAAGCTCTTCCAAAATTTTAAAACCGTCTATCTTCGGCAAAACCATATCCAAAAGGACAAGGTCAAAATTCCCCGCTTTTATTTTGTCCAAACCGTCTTCTCCGTCTATGGCCGTCTCAATGCCGAAACCGGCTTCTTTAAGCTTCTCGGCCAAAATAGAAAGCAAAAAAGGATCGTCTTCTATGATTATAAGCTTAGCCATTGATTTAATTTTATCAGGAGCGTTGGCGGTGTCAACAAAAACTGAACATGCTATAATCCAAAAATGAATTTGAGCGAAAAAATAATAAAAAAAGACAAGTATGGACCGGAGTATGTCATAGAAGTTTACGACTCGTCTATCGGAATGGACGGGTTTTTGGTCATAGACAACACCGTCTTGGGACCGGGCAAAGGCGGGATAAGAATGACGCCGGGTGTGACTGTGGAAGAAGTTTATCGGCTGGCCCGGACGATGACCTGGAAAAATTCTTTGGCCGGAATCCCTTTCGGCGGAGCCAAGGCGGGAATTGTTTGGCCGGGCGGAGACGATCATCTTAAAAAACAATTCGTCCAAAGTTTCGCCAAGGCGATAAAACCTTTTCTTATGAAGAAATACATCGCCGGCCCGGATGTGAACACGGGAGAAAAAGAAATGCGGTGGTTCGTGGAAGCCGCCGGAAATTTGCGCGCCGCCACGGGAAAGCCTTCCAAATTGTGCCATCCTTCCGGCGAAAGATGCGGACTGCCCCACGAGTTGGGTAGCACCGGCTACGGCGTGGCTCAAGCGGCGGCCATCGCCATAAAATTGAAAGGGTTGGACATAAATCAAACGACAGTGGCGATAGAAGGCTTCGGCAATGTCGGCGAATTCACCTTGAGACACTTGGCCGATATGGGCGCGAAAGTGGTGGCCGTTACCGATATTAATGGCGGCGTTTACTACAAAAACGGCTTGAATGAGAAAACTTTGCTTTATCTGAAACATCAAAAAAAATCTCCCGTTGAATATCCGGGCGGAACCAAAATAGAAACCGGTCAAATTTTCGGCTTGCCGGCGGATGTCTTAATCCCAGCCGCCATGACCGATTCCATCAACGAGAAAAACAAAAACGAAATCAAAGCGAAAATAATAGTGGAGGGGGCGAACATCCCGATGCGAGAATCAATTGAAGAAGAATTTTTCAGGAAAGGCGTTTTGGTCGTCCCGGATTTCGTGGCCAACGCCGGAGGAGTTATTTCTTCCTACGCCGAATATCGGGGCTACAGCCACGAAAAAATGTTCAAACTAGTTGAAAGAAAAATAAAAAACACGGCAACGGCCGTTTTGAATCAAAGCTTAAAAGAAAACAGGAACCCCCGCAAAGTGGCAATGGAAATAGCGGTAAGGAAGGTGGAAGAAAAAACAGAAAAGCGCAGAAAATAAATTTTGAAAATCCTAGGCGGGGGCGGCCAACCGAGTCTGCGAGGTTGGGGTTAAGGGATTTTCCAAAATTTGATTTTCGGAGCTTTTCTATTTCAACGCCAAATTAATAAGATGTTCCAAAAGTTCCTTATGCGAAGACCCGACGGCGTTTAAAGCTTTGGGCAATAATGATTCCGCCGTCAGGCCGGGCAAAGTGTTTATTTCCAATATATAAATTCCCTTCTTGGACACGATAAAATCCGAACGAGAATAATGCCTGCCTCCGATGGCGTTATGGGCCGTTATTGCCATAGTTTCTATCGCTCTCTTGGTCGGCATATCAAAGTTTGACGGACACAATTCCCGCGTTTGGCCCCCATATTTAGCGTCGTAGCTGAAAAAATCGCTTTGAGCCGGCGGAACTATTTCCACTATCGGCAAAGCGTAATGTTTTTGGTTTCTGAATTCGTCAATCACTCCGCAAGTCGCTTCCCGGCCTCTTATATATTCTTCAATCAGTATTTTTGAAGAAAATGAAGACACTTTTTCCAAAGCCCCCTCCAAATCTTCAAAATTGCGGGCTATGAAAACACCAACTGAAGATCCGCCGGACGGATATTTTATAACCCAAGGCGGAGGCATTTTTTTAAAAATATCTTTAGCTGTTTCCGCTAGTCCTTTTTCCAAAATAATTTCAAAACCGTACGGGACTTTCAACCCGGAGTTTTTAAAAGCCTGCCTGGCTAGAATTTTATTCATTCCCAAAGCCGAAGCCATTACTCCCGAACCGGTGTAAGGAATGCCGAACGCTTCAAGCAGTTGTTGGACTTTGCCGTCTTCCCCATACTCCCCGTGCAGGGCGTTGAAAATAACGTCAATCTGCCTGAAAATCTGGTCGTGATGAGCTGGCTTGCCATTCAAATGCCATTCCCCTTCTTTGCTTATAAAAATATCTTTGGCCGAATATTTTGGCAGATTGCGCAAAACGGTTTCGCCGGTTTTGAGCGAAACTTCATGCTCAAGGGACGGCCCTCCGCGCAACACACCGACTCTGATGGAATTCATGTTTTAATTATAACCAAATTAAAAATAAAAAACACAAAACCCGCCGAAGCGGGTTTTGTGGGATATGTATTGGAATGCCCGTCCAAACAATAATAGAAGAACGGGAAAACACTCACATATCAATATATTAGCAAATCAAGACAAACTTGTCAAATTTTTGCTTGCACCGCGTAGCTCATAGTAATATATGAGCGAAGTGGTGGACCTACGGGGAATTGAACCCCGCCCTCATCCATGCCATGGATGCGTTCTACCGATGAACTATAGGCCCTCTCTTTCAACACAAACAGTATATATAAACTCAAACTTTTTTCAAATAAAAATACGGAAAGGCGGCGGAGCCGCACCGCTGACAATTTCAAGTTTTTCTTTGGCGGCAAATTATTTGATAACTCATTGTATGAATATGACGTCAATTACCTGCTATGATCTACTTTGTTGCTGTTTATCATTCCGACAGCTCTTGAGAGATGCTTGCATTTTGCTTTCAATTCCTCATGTTTTTCGGGCGCAATATTTGTTTCTTGTTTTAATATGTTCAGTTTTGCAACGATAGGAATGAGTGCGGCTTTGGCTGATTCTCGTAAAGGATACTTCGGGGCATCTTCTGGCTTGAGGTCGATAATCAAATGCAGTTCTGCGAGAGAATGTATCAATTTAAATGAAACAAGCATCTCTTCAAATTCCGCAATTTCTGGCCCACATTCACGTAAGTTTTCTGGGGCTATTACAGTTTCCGGATGATCTTTCATCTGTTGTTCATATTGCTCTTCTTGCTCTTCTGACAGGTTCTGTTCTTCGGGGTTCGGTTTCTTTATTGGTTGTTCTAGTTTTTTCTCCTCTGGCTTTGGAGTTTCTTGCGGAGGATTGTTGAACGGATTTTCTATGCTCATATATTCTTATTGGTTAATTATTAAAAAGAATTTTATGATTTGGATTAAAAAATTTTCTCCCCTCAAAATTAAAATATGGTTCGAGCCGATAAATTAATCATAATTTATAACAACAAATTTTTCAAAAAAAATGTGCAGTATTCTTGAATTAGTTCGAACGCATTTTGGTGAAAAAATCCCCCCGCGAAAAAATCCAGAATTTGCGGCGGAGCCGCACCGCTGACAATTTCAAGTTTTTCTTTGGCGGCAAATTCCTAAAGAGTATTCTGACAATCTGTTGCTTTCTGTTCTTCTGTTCTCTTTAAATCTGCCGGTAAAGTAAATGGCTTTCGGACTGGCTTGGAAACCCAAAGGTCGATGTATTCCAAGTTTGAGTAAAGCCAAGGAGAGAAACAAGGACCAGGAGAATTATCAGAACTTGTTTCGACAAATACAAATTTATTACTCAAAATTCCTCCACCTCTAAATTCCTGATACTTAGCAAGTTTCTGACTGAGCAATAACGTATTTCCTTCCGGAATGTTGAAATTGAAAGTCCCATCTTGTCGGTAAGTTTTATCCTTTGCCAAGTCGTAAACCCAAATATCAGAACCGTCATCAAAATTGGTCACGTAGTAAAATTTATTTTTGTTCTGTGGATCTTGGAAAACTTGTCTAACTTGCCAAAAATTCAAAATAGCCAATTCAAATTTTGTCTTAACAAGTTCGTTATTAAGTTCTGTTTGTTTCTGATTCGCCCACCAATAAATTCCACCTCCGACAATTATTGCAGTCAAAGTAAGGGTAATAATTACCGAAAGAAGTACCGAATTATTTTTAGGAGCAGAATCAAATTGATTTATTGGTTGTTCCATAAAATTATTAGTTAATAATTATTGATTTATGATTAAAAAATTTTCTTCCCTCAAAATTAAAATATGGTTCGAGCCGATAAATTAATCATAATTTATTACAGCAAATTTTTCAATAAAATTTTTGCCCTCGGTAGGAATCGAACCTACATCAAAAGCTTAGGACGCCTCCGTTCTATCCATTGAACTACGAGGGCTAAAAATATCTACCCACCCCGACGCTTCGGTCGGGGAGCCGACCGAAGCGTCGGCTTTGAACTACAAGGGCTAAAATCTATATTCCCAGCATTTTTGACAACTGACTCTCGTCAAATCCGATCATCGTCTCACCGTCCACATCTATGACCGGCACGGCCATTTGGCCGGTTTTCTTTATCACTTCCTCTCTTTTGGGAATGTCTTTGGACAGGTCGTATTCCGTGAAAGGAATATTTTTATCCGTCAAAAAATCTTTCGCCATCCGGCAATAAACGCAGGTCGGCGTAGAATATACTATTACTTTTTTCATAATGTTTATATTATCATTTTTTATTTTTTAAGCAAATCTTCGCCGATTTTGAAAACATCTCCCGCTCCTATCGTTATGATGACATCCCCTTTCTTGGCATTTTCAATTAAGAAGCCGATTATTTTGTCAAAAGATTCCATATATCTGGCCTTGCCGCCATTTTTTGTTATTTCCTCCGCCAATATTTTGGAATTTATTCCCTCGTCTTTCGGCTCTCTGGCGGCGTATATGTCGGCCAAAATAATTTCATCGACGTCGCCAAAACTTTTGCCAAAATCATCCAAAAGAAGTTTCGTCCGACTGTAAAGATGAGGCTGAAAAACGCACCATATTTTTTTGCCGCCGAAAAATTCTCTTGCTCCTTTCAGAGTCGCTTTTATCTCCGTGGGATGATGGCCGTAATCGTCGTAGACCAAAACGCCGTTTTTCGTTTCGCCTTTGAATTCAAACCGCCGCCATGTTCCTTCAAAACTTTCCAAAGAATTTTCCGATTTTTTAGAATCAACTCCTAAAATTTCCGCCACCGCCATTGCCGCTTGAGCGTTTTTTATATTATGCTCGCCCGGAATTTTAAGACTAAAATTATTGTTTACTTTCGTGTAATCTATTATTTTAAATTTTGCCTCTTTAATTATGTCTTTTAAATTTTCATCGTTTTGATCACAAACCAGATACCCTTCCTTTGGTAATTTTGCCGCAAACTCGCCGAACGCTTTTTTGATATTTTCCAAATTGCCGTAATAATCCAAGTGGTCGTTGTCTATATTGGTAATAACAATAATTTTCGGATTAAGATTAAGAAAAGATTTTTTGTATTCGCAGGCTTCCACCGCGAAATATTCGCTTTTGCCCGCCACAAAATTGCTTCCTCGCCTCGCCGTAGCTCCGAGCGTAGGCGGGTTAGAGTCTTTTAACAAACTGCCCACGATGACAGTCGGGTCAAGTCCGGCGTCAACAAGAATTTTGGCAATCATCGCCGTAGTCGTGGTCTTGCCATGCGCGCCGGAAACGGCGATAGTATGTTTATCTTTGGAAATAAGGCCGAGCATTTCCGGATAAGAAAGCGTTGGTATGCCCAATTCAGCGGCCTTTTTTAATTCTGGATTATCAGTCGTCACGGCCGGAGTGTAGACAAGCAAATCAACATCATCGGCAACATTGTCGGCGCTGTGCCCGATAAAAATTTTCGCCCCAAGCTTTCGCAATTCATCAATTATAGCCGAGTCTGAAACATCCGACCCGCTGACGATTTTCCCTTCCACCAGCATCATTCTGGCGATGGCTGAAACCCCAATCCCTCCAACCCCCCCAAAATGCGCTTTTTTAATTTTACTCAAATCAACATTTTTCATTTTAGTTTTGCAATGAATTACAGTATAGCAGATTGAGTTTTAATATAAAAAAATACCCCCGATTTGCCTGCGCCAGATAGCGAAGCAAATCGGGGGTCAAAGTGTCCAAGAATCAGGCTTGTGCCGAAGCCGAAGGTTCCGAGGATTAGAGAACAGAATTTCGAGAGAACACACGGTCGCCGTCGTCCCACATGTGCAGGCTCCCGACGGAGTCCGCACCGACGCTCCAGCCGTCGCCGCACGAGTGCACATAGACCGCGCTCAGCACACCAGTACCGTCCTTGATGCAGAAGAGATTGGCATAGCCGTTGTTCAAGAGAACACCGTCTTCACCCTTACCTTGCTTCTCCATGAGGGAGAACATCTCAAAGAGCGTTGTTTCCGACTTCTCCGCGCCACCGAGTTCGGCGATGATGGGACCGTCCATTGAGGGCTGCCACAACTCGTGGTAGCGGAGCGTCTGTCCCGTGATCGGGTCTTCGGTTTTACCGTCGCCCGAGAGGAACCGTTCCGTAAAGTTGTCGCCGAGATAGCTAATCTTGACCGGAGCATTACGTTTGGTGTTGATCACAAACTTGTCCTTGGCAACGAACTTGATAGTGGTTTCGGGAATGACAACCGTTCCAACAAATTCGAGCAAAGAATTAGATTCCGGCGATTTGGTAGCCATGGGAGGATATATCAAGCAACCGATTAGCTTATTTTTCAGACTTTTCTGATTGTTTACCCAGCCCTCCGCTGTGACTTGGTCAATTTCTTCTGGCCGCGGAGCTTGCCGCAGTAATGCGGTCTGAAATTCAATATACCAACCTGGAATTTTTAAGGCTGTGTTATTCGCATTCTTCATAATAGCTGTTCCTTTCTTTAAAAGTGCATTCCGGAAATCTGCCGGATTCAGTCGCAAGAAAAATCTTGCCTTTATCTGCTTGCATTATACACGCAAAACATATCTTGTCAATCTTGCCTTTCCCTCATTTTGTATTTTAAAAATCCTGCGCTATTTATGCTCCAGCAGATTTAAGATACACATTTTTTATTTAGCTCTTTTGTTGTTTAACCGAAAATCAGGGCGCGAATTTTGGCTTTAACTTCGGATATTGTTTCGGCTGAAACTGTCGCTATATGTTCCGCCTTTCGCGCGGTAAAATCAACGCAACGAATCTGATCGGATAAAATAACGGCATTTTTGGCGTCAATCTCGCATAAAACTTCCGTCATATATCCTTTTCTTTTTGTCGTAAGCGGGCACACAAGAAAACAACCGGTCGCTTTGTTGTATTCCTTTTTTGTAAGAACGAACGCGGGACGCCTGCCCCTTTGTTCATGTCCTTTTACCGGGTCTAAAGAAAGCCACACAATATCGCCTTGATCCGGAATTTTATCTACCATATCGTTTTTTCTTTGCCGACATCTTGCCCGTCAAAAATAACCTTATGACTCTTTTTCGGCGTAATTCCTTTAATCAGCTCTTTTAAACTGTATTCTTTCTGTTTTTTTGGTCTTATAACCAATGAATGATTATGATATTTTATCTCCATATCCGCCCCTTGTTCCAAATCAAAGTCTTGGACAAGATTTTTCGGAATTCTCACCGCGTAACTGTTTCCCCATTTTTGCAATTTTGTTGTCATACTTTAAGTGTACACATTGGATATACTTAAGTCAAGCTTGAGTCAAATTTTTTCATATTTTTTACCGCTTTGTTAAATTGTTCTCCCCGGTCAAACTCGTTCTTAAAAACACCAAAACTGGCGGCGCCGGGAGAAAGCAAAACGATGTCGCCATTTTTGGCGTTGGCGACGGCAAATTTCATCGCGGCTTTCATATTATCAAAAACTTCCATTGGAAATTTTACTTTGCCAAGCGATGAAATTATTTTATTGGAAGCTAAACCTCTGAATAAAATCAAGGTTTTAATATATTTTTTTACAATCTTGGCGTATTCATCATACTCCAAATTTTTGTCCGCTCCGCCACCGATTAAAATTATTTTGCCTTTGCTTTCTTTTAGCGAATCCAAAGCGGCCATCACCGCTTCCGGTGTTGTCGCAGTAGTGTCGTTATAATATTTTACTCCACCAACTTCTCTTACAAATTCCAATCGCCCCGGCAAACCCCTGAAATTCTCCACTGATTTTTTAATGACTGATTCTCTAATTCCCAATTTTCTGGCCGTTTCAATAGCTAAGGCAATGTTTACCATATTATGTTCTCCTAAAAGTTTTATTTTCCAGCTGCGGGGAATTTTTTCCCCGCCGGCGATTATTATGCGGCTTTTTATGCCATTTTTTTCTTTTATCAACTTGGCCGCCTTGACTCCGGCAATTAAACAATCTTCGTCTTTTTGCCAGCGATAAATATTAGCCTTATCGGAAAAATATCGGTCCATATCGTTTTTGTAATAATTTTGGTGGTCGGGCAAAAAAGTGGTAAATACGGCAATGTTCGGACTGATTTTAGCGTCAGCAAAACCCTGCAACTGCCAAGAGTCCAGTTCCATTACAATGATGTCATTTGATTTCACTTTTTTTAACAATGGCAAAGTAGCCAAACCTTTTACATTGCCGCCGAGATATACTCGCCTGCCGTAATTTTTTATAATGCTGTAGATTAAATGCGTAACGGTAGATTTACCTCTCGTGCCGGTAATGCCTATTATATCGACATTCGATGTCGATAGTGCCGTCAGTTTGGCGAAAAGCGAGGCGTCCATTTCTATGGGAATATTATTTTTTCTCGCTTCGGCGATATATAGCGAATCAAGCGGCGCGCCAGCGGCTTTAATGACCATATCTTTACCGGAAAAATCAGCCAGATCGTGCCTGCCCAAGACATATTTTATTTTTGGAAATTTAGAAAGTTTTTTAAGCGATGGAGCTAATTGATCTTCCGTCTTTAAATCAGTCACAGTCAATTCTACTCCACATTCCGCCAAAAACTTGGCGACATTCACACCCCTGCCAAGAATACCCAACCCCATCATCGTAATTTTCTTGCCTTTAAAAAAATCTTTGTAATTCATTTTTTAATAATTCCTCACAAAATCCGCGAAAATTTCCATCAGCCGTTTGGTTTTTTCACCGGGTTTGCCGTCACCGATTTTTTTGCCGTCTATTTGAACAACCGGCACGATGTCTTTGTTCGTGGCCGTGATGAATGTTTCCGCCACCAAGTTTAATTCATCCATTTTCAATTCCCGTTCTTCCACTTCAAATTCTTTCTTGGCAAGTTTTATAACAAGGTTTCTGGTTATACCTTTCAATATATTATCTTTCGGCGCGATAATTTTGCCTCCGACAAACGCGAAAAAATTGCTAGTGGAAGCTTCCAACATAAGTCCGTTTGAAACATATAGAATCTCAAAAAACTTCTCCTTTTTCTGAAGTTTGTTTATAGCTTTGACCGCTTCAACGTAATTAGTCGTTTTTATTTCCGCCACGTCTCGGCTGTGTTCTACCATCGCCAATTTTACGCCTTTTTTATATAATCCTTCCTCCAACGGTTTGAATTCGGAAACTAAAATATAAAAGGTTGGAGTATTTGAATCAAAATGCATGGCGTCCGCGCTTCGGCCTCCTGTCAAAACGATTCTGATTGAAGCTTGCTTGATTTTGTTTTTTGAAATTAATTTTTTAATCGCCTCTTCAATTTCAGATTTTTTGGCTGGCAATTTAACGCCTAAATAATCGGCCGAATCGTTTAGTCTCTTGAAATGTTCGTCAAACAAAAAAATTTTCCTATTGACCGTTTTCATCACGTCAAAAACGCCGTACCCGCGCAAAACTCCGAGGTCATCCGGATGAATTAATGATTCGTTCGCCGAAACAATTTTCCCGTTAAAATAGCAAAAACTGGAAACCATTGATTGAATATATCAAATTATTACAGGCGAGGCAATTTTTTGTTTTTTATCGGCTGAAAAAATTTATTATTTTCCCGAATAACCAGCCGGCGGCGGCGGGGTTCTGAGTGACACTGCTTGAACTGCCCGAGTTCGGCATCTGGCAGACGCTTCCATCCCATGTTCCTCCGGCTTGAGTGCAAGAAGATGAGGGGTCATAACTGCTATAAGCGGCGCTGCTATAAGCGGCTGAACTATAACTGCTGTAGGCCGCCTCTGAACTGGCCGGACTGTATGAACTGTAGGAATACGAGCTGTAAGCGCTGGAAGGATACGAGGAATAGGAATAAGAAGAATAATTTCCCGATGAACACCCTTCTGCCGTTGCCGTATCTCCCGCTTTAGCCGATTTCGTCATCTCGCCGTTGCAGTAAACGGCGGTGTTGGAAGAATCATTATACATGAAATGGCAGCCGGTGCCAAGCAGGGAGACCATTTCGTTGGCGCAGGAAGAATAAGACGGATATGAACTGTAAGAATACGAACTGTAAGCGCTGGAAGGATAAGAAGAGTAAGTGTAGGAACTATAAGAAGAAGAGCTCGGCGTCCAAGATCGGCATTTTGCTTCGTCCGGCATGCCGAAATCTTGGCTGTTATAATTACCCGCTCCCGGCAACCAAATATCCCAAGCGCTAGATGTAACATTGGCGCAGACCTGCTTGAGATTTTCTATTCTGGCCGAGTCGGCATCCGTCCTTATCCACGACCTTAAACCGTAAGAATTCCAAACCTGCTCTTTCTGGCCCGACGGCGGACTGTAAGAGTAAGAAGAATAAGCGCTGGAAGGATACGAGGAATAGGAATAAGAAGAATAATTTCCCGATGAACACCCTTCTGCCGTTGCCGTATCTCCCGCTTTAGCCGATTTCGTCATCTCGCCGTTGCAGTAAACGGCGGTGTTGGAAGAATCATTATACATGAAATGGCAGCCGGTGCCAAGCAGGGAGACCATTTCGTTGGCGCAGGAAGAATAAGACGGATATGAACTGTAAGAATACGAACTGTAAGCGCTGGAAGGATAAGAAGAGTAAGTGTAGGAACTATAAGAAGAAGAGCTCGGCGTCCAAGATCGGCATTTTGCTTCGTCCGGCATGCCGAAATCTTGGCTGTTATAATTACCCGCTCCCGGCAACCAAATATCCCAAGCGCTAGATGTAACATTGGCGCAGACCTGCTTGAGATTTTCTATTCTGGCCGAGTCGGCATCAGTCCTTATCCACGACCTTAAACCGTAAGAATTCCAGACCTGCTCTTTCTGCCCCGATGGCGGAGTATAAGAGTAAGAAGAATAAGCGCTTGATGGATAAGAAGAGTAACTGTAAGAGCTGTAAGCGCTGGAAGGATACGAGGAATAGGAATAGGAGGAATAATTTCCCGATGAACACCCTTCTGTCGTTGCCGTATCTCCCGCTTTAGCCGATTTCGTCATCTCGCCGTTGCAGTAAACTGCGGTGTTGGAAGAATCGTTATACATAAAATGGCAGCCGGTGCCAAGCAGGTTTGCCAGATCGCTTGGGCAAGAGCCAGCATAACCGTAAGAGCTGTAAGAGTAAGAGCTGTAGGAAGAAGCGCTTCTGTTTTGATAATCGCAATAATTTCCCGTCCAGAAACCGCCGTTTCTGTAGCATTTTTCTTTCTCGTCGTAATTGGGGTATGAGGAAATGGAAGATTGTTGATAGTTTGGATTAACTTGATAAGGCGGTTGTGAAGGCTGATATTGGTAAGGATTGGCCGGGACGCTGCAAACTTCTTTGGCTTTGACGAAATCTCCGGATTGAATGGCCGCAAAACATTCAGGGCTCGGCCCCGCCGGCCCCGGTCCGCCAAGGTTGTTTTGATTGTATTTCTGATATCTTTCCACCGCTTCGTCGCCTTGGAAAACTTCGTGTTTGGCGCCGAAAGAAATACACTCCGCCCCGTGAGCCGGATCGTTGCAATAAGCGAAACATTCCTCTTCGTTCTTGCATCCTCCCGGCCCCGCTTGCTGGCTGAAAAATTTTCCAAAATCGTCTCCCTTCTGTTTTTGTTCTCCTTCTCTTTTAATGCCAAATTCAATTTCAGAAACCATTCTTTGGACTTCCGGATAATCTGCGGCTATCTCTTTCAGTTTGGGCAGGGCTTTTTGGGACGCTTCAAAACATTTTCGGCCGATTTCAAAATCAACATTTCCCTTTTCGCATTCAACGGGGTTAAAACCGGCTTCTGCTTTCATTATCTCGTAAATTTTTTTATTGCCCTCAAATTCCTTCCTGTGTTCTTCCGGAATGAATTCTTGGCAAAGTTCCGGGTTGCTTCGGCATTGGTCAAAATTTATGTTTTTATCCGCCATAGATTCAAAAATCTTAAGACCGTCATCCATTTCTTTCTGGCTGGTAAAGCCGTTCTTGACGGCGAATTCCCCGCAAGACCTGGCCAGCTTTACATCTCCTGTTTCAAAAGCTTTTTCGCAAGCGTCTTTTATGGCCGTCTTGCCCGCTATTTTTCTGCCGTCCGAGGTTAAAAGCTCCAGATTTTCCAAGCCTTTCAGATAAAAATCTCCCGCTTGCTTGGTTCGCGCTCTGGCCGCCGCCAATTCTTTCACCCCTTCCGGGCCGAAAAATTTTTGCGCGATTTCATCGCAAGATTTCAGCGATTCCGAGCCGGACTTTAGACATTTCTGTCCCGCCTCTTCCGCCGTTTTCCCCAGCTCCGGATAATCTCCCTTGGCTAAAGCTTCGTCCAGGCTGGCCGCCATATCGGCCATATTTGTTTTCTCAATCACTCCTCGGGGTATATATTTTTGAATTTGAACGATATTTGTTTTTTTTGCCAATTTTTTGCTCGCTTCCAGACAGCCGATTAATTGTTCCCGGGAAAGCGTCTCCGCGGACTGACTGCAAATATCCACGCCTACTCCGGCGTTTTTTACTTCGGTAACAATCGTTTCGGCCGCGGTTACCGTGTCTTTGTCAAGTTGAAAAGTTTTGGCCAGATTCGGCTTTTTCAACAATTCTTTGGCGATTTTTACGATTTCTTCTTCAAAATTTTCTTCCGTTATATTGCTTAACTTGGAAATAACCTCTTGCTTGTAAGATTGGGCTATATCGCTTTGCTCTTTGCTGTAGACTTGATATTTTTCCGCCAGCTCAATGCCTTTTTCAAAATTAGAATCAAAAGCTTTGGCGCATTCTTCTTTTGTCTGGCACCCCAGCTCCTCGGCCAAGGGGGCTAAGTTTTCCGGAATCTCGCTTTCGGCCAAGGCGAACTGGAAAGAAAAAACCGCCAACAGAGAAGCTAGCCAGAAAAATTTTTTAAAATTAAGTATTTTCATAATTTTATTTTCTCCCATTATTATTTGGCGAACGGATTAAGGGCGTCTTTGGCTTTGTCAAAAGGATTGGCTTTCACTCCCTCCAATGGATTGCTGACTTGGAACGGATTAGCCGCTTTGGCTGCATCCTCTACCGCTTTTTTGGCCGATTCTTCCTGTTGGGCCTTAATGTCGGCCGTGGCCGCCTGATAACCTTTGTCGTAAGTTTTGGAACTGCCGTACCAGTATCCTCCGATGGCGCCGATAATAAGCAGGGCTATTGATATTGCCGAAAAATTTTTGTTCATATTTATAAATTTCAGCTTTCGCCGAATAAAAACTTATCCCTTGGGACCGCAAAGGATTTTTATAATAATAATTGTATTCTGCGTTCATTATACAATGAGAGAAAAAAAAGCCAAAAAAGTTATCCACAGTCGTAGAGTATTTACAGTATTTACAGTATTTACCATCTGCTATACTACACTTATGTATCGGGTAGACAGAAACAATTTTTATAAAAATCAAAAAAAAGCTACTGTTTTTACCCCCGACTATGTAAGCGAATTCCTTTACGAAATACTGCATACTCATATTAAAAAAAATAGTGGAATAATTATTGATCCGTGCGTTGGACAAGGTTCACTACTGAAACCGTGGAAAAAAGATGGCTACGAAGTAAGGGGAATTGATATCGAGCGACAAGGTTTCCCAAACACTGTTGTTAAAAATTATCTTGATGTGCAAAAAGGTGAAATAAAAGATAAAGTTTCTCTAGTGATAATGAACCCGCCTTTTAATATAGACGGTAAAACAAAGCAGTATATACAAGACAATTACGGCGGTCGTCCTTTGCTTCCCGAAGTGTGGTTCGCAAAAGCTGTGGAATTATGGGGTAGTGATGTTCCTATTGTTATGTTCACTCCTTATGGCTTTCGCCTTAATCAGACGGAAAACAGCAAACGTTGGATGAAATTTATAAATAAAGAATATCCGCCGATAACAGGAATTGTGTCACTTCCAAAAGATGTTTTTGAAAATGTGTTATTCCATAGTGAGGTTTTAATTTTTAACATTAAAGAGATAAATGGTCATTATTTCGTAAAAAATAGCCATGAACAAGAGCGACTCTTTGCGCAAAAGAAAAGCCCAGCATTTGCCTAAAAATACCCTTTCAGCGGATGATGACAAAAAAGTCTCCGTTGTTATGGGTTTAGTTATTAAACATCTCAATAACCGCTTTAAGCTTGCTGAGCTTGGGTATTATTTGGAGTATGTAAAATCAATAAAATTAACAGAGCTGATAAGTATTATAAAAAGCTATGATAAGAGAACAGAGTTTGCCACTCTTACTTATGAAGATGCCTACATAAAGCCAGACGGCGGCACCTTGGTTTTGAGAAAAAAAGACGATGAGAACTACAAAAGAATTGCCCTTGTTGTTGAAATGAAACATCAAGGAACGAATGATAAAAGATTAGAAGCTGGGTTAAAGAAACAGGCGCAAGGAAACGCCATAGAACGTTTGGGGAAAAACCTTATAGGCATACGAGCCACACTTCAATACGAGAAAGTAACGCCTTTTGTGTGTTTCGGCTGGGGAATAGATTTTGCCGAAGGTTCAGGAATAAGAAACCGAGTAATTACGATGAATGAGTTTTATCCCCTCAATAGGGTTTTTGTTCACAAAAGAGAAAGTTATGCTCCTGTTTCAATGTATTTTAGAGAAAAGGAATGGCAGAAACACGAACTTTTTGACATTATGAAAGAGATAGCGGAAGCAAGTATAACAACTTATATTTATTGACTATGTTGTGAGAAGAGAGATATTAAGTTATCCACAGTCGTTATATATTATTCATGAACTCTGTGTTTAATATGCCTCCAAACATACCAAGTGATTCCAATTACAATTAGAACAACTATGGCCAAGTCAAAATTATGCAGTTTTTCTCTGATTTGCTCCCAATTGTCGCCCATTTTTACCCCGAGCCAAGTGAAAAGAATTGACCACGGCAGAGCTCCGGCGAAGGTGTAAATCGAAAAGCGCTTTATCTCCATTTTAGCGACGCCGGCCGGAAAAGATATGTAGGTGCGGACAACAGGAAGAAGGCGGCCGAAAAAAACCGTCCAGTTTCCGAATCTCATAAACCACCTATCGGCCAAATCCAGGTCGTGTTTTGAAATCAAAACATATTTCCCGTACTTTTCAATCAGCGCCCGCCCGCCTTTCAGCCCTATCCAATAAGCGACAAGCGAACCGGCCAAATTGGCGAAAGCGCCGACGAAACTAACGGCCAAAAAATTCATTTTCCCTTCCGCCACTAGAAATCCGGAAAACGGCATAATAATCTCCGATGGCATGGGGATTCCGCAACTTTCCACAAGCATTAAGAAAAACACGCCCGGGTAACCCATAAAATCTATTGTCCGGACGACGACACGAGCCAAAACATCAATGATTAACGTGAACATAAGGGGTATTTATTGTACCAAGTTAGAACCTATTTACAAAATATCCGCATCTCTTTGCTGGCTCAAAGAGTGAAATGTGTATGTGGTCTTATACAATTATTTTTAATCTATTTTTGTTTCAATTATCTTTTTAAAT
>Ga0209211_10001766_pt1 | contig 39448 bp, 39 predicted proteins | sample RifGroA2_FD_183992 | JGI IMG/M metagenome (GOLD analysis project Ga0209211, IMG submission 183992) | Groundwater microbial communities from Rifle, Colorado, USA - Groundwater A2 (SPAdes) (version 2) | ecosystem: Environmental > Aquatic > Deep subsurface > Groundwater | place: Rifle, Colorado...
ATAAAGATTATAATCAAGCTTGTACTTAAGTTGACTTTGGATAACGTTCTCCGGCATAACCTCGTTAGGGCCCAAAACAATCAGATCATATTTTTTTGTTCCATCTACCCTGATGTCAAATAGCTTGGAATTTGGATATATCATCGACATGGGTTTTTTGTCGATGAACCCTAGACCTACATTAGCTCCATACCGACTAACGATTAGGTTTTTTAGTTCCGGGATGCCCACACCAAAAGGTTTTTGGCCGATGATCCTATTGGCGTTTTCTGTGGAGCCAAAGACGGGGTTTGTGTATGTAAAATAGTACGGATAGAAAGCGATTAACGGGTACGCTAATCCAGCTGCTAGCGGAATGCACAAAGCCAGTTTTTGTTTCCACCCTTGGATGCGCGCCTCAATAGTAGTTAGTGCATACGCAGTTGCCACACAAAACAGAGGATACACAGGTAGCATATAGCGGTCAATCTTTTTTGAGGCCAGTGACATACCAACAAAATATACTGCGTAAAACACGGAAGTCATTAGCACAAAACCCAATCTGTGCGTGGTGCTTTTTCTGTAAGCTAGTACCAAAAACACCATAAAAACCAGAGTTCCGGCCAGCAACACCGGAGAGGTTTTTAGGGCGAGTACGGTGGGGTAGTACGCAGGTCCGGCGGAATCGGTATATTCACCCAGCACTATCTGGTCATGGCCCCTCCTCGTTCCTATCCTTAGCCCGTCGGTATAAATACCGGTTAATACATCAATCGGGGCAACCCATAAGGCAGGAAAAAAGATGAAGATAGTTCCCACACCTGTCACCGCAAATAGAGTCATGTTTCTAAGCGCCTTTTTTATAGTTTGTTTTGTTAACGTATGCACTAGAAGGTATATGGCGATAAGCGCCAAGGTTAAGCCACCAACGCTTTTTGTGAGAAAAGCTAAGCCAGAAAACAAACCGCTGATGATGATACTGCTAGTCGATCTAGTTGACGTGTATTTGTGGGCAAAAACAAGCGCCAGAAATACACATTGGGTTAACAAGACATCCAGGTGAAGGAGCCGTGAATTGCCGAGGAAGAAAGGTTCGAATGACAGCAGACCTACAGTAAGCAGTGACCTTTTCCAGCCAAGCACATCTTTCAATGCTAAAAAGGTAATCATAGTTAGCACAAACTGGGCAAGCACCAGAGCATATTTGGCGACCTGATGCAAGAAGATAAAGTTGTGTTCATCGTACACCCTGTATTCAGGGTTAACTTGCCTGACAATTTCTATTGGTAGTCCTATGATCCACATTAAAGTGACTCCGGGGTGGTAGTGTTGATATGTTTTCAGCAAATCTCCGCTTTTGAGACCAACAACAAATTGCTCGGATCTAAAGTGCCAATTTACTGCATCGGGGTTAATAGTGTCAAAGCCCAGAAACGGGATTCTCGTTACGAGAAATAGTATGCAGAAGGCTGTAACGGCGAGAGTTTTTTTAGTCTTTATTGATAGCATAAAGTACACCGCCTACTAAACTCACCCCAAGCCTCAAAAGATGGTAAAGAATTGAGGCACTCACCGCCAGGTCAGCGGTAACCCCCGGAGTTGGAACCGCAATAAGCTGGATGTATAAAGCATCTTGCACGCCGATACCGTTAAGTGACGGTATAAAGAAGCTGGCAAGAATGATTACCGGGAAGATAAACGCAGCGTAAAACGGTGATATATCGGCGCCCAGCGACTTAAACACGAGGAACTGCGAAAAAATGGCACACATTTGGACAAGGAATGATGTGATAAAAGCAACCACCAATACTCGCGGCGTCTTTTTGTAAACCGAAATTGAGTCGTAGATTTTTGCAAGCTTCTTTATTTTTCTAGTTGCAATCCAGAGACAGATGTAGCCAACCGGGATGCTAATTATGGCCAGGGCGAAAATGCCTATACCAAGCGGGCCTAATAGCTTTATCAATGCGCCGGACGAAATACAAAGCAAGGCGACTACTCCGGTAAACCTTTCCATAAAAGTTGCGGTAAAAGCCGTAGTTGTGTCACCAAGTTTTTTGCCCAACCGGTACACTTTGTAAACGTCTCCGCCAATGCTAGTAGGCATAAAATTGTTGAAAAAGGAGCCAATAAAGTACAATCCGGTAAGGTATCTTACGCTGATTTGCTCGCTGTGTTCCCTGTGTATTAGAAGCTTTTTCCATCTAATGGAGCTAATAACGTAGTTTGCAAAAATTAACACTACGATGCCGGGAATATACCACGGGTTCATCATCAACAGGTTTTGCACCAATTGAACCCGGTCTATCTTTAGCAGCACTACAGTCAATAGGATGACTGATACACCTATTTTTAGCAGTGCCTTTTTATTTAGCTTGTTAGCTTTGCCAGTTTGGTTGTTATTTTCTGCCATATTTCTTTTAAGTCTACCAAATTTGACACTTTAACCGCCCAAACGTAAAAGATGGTAAGCGCTGTGTACGTACCGATTTTTAGGACCAGATTCTCCAAATGCCATGCAAAGGCAATCACAACACTCTGTGCAATGATTAGGTAATGTTCGTGTGAAAATAACCAAGAGCCGATTTTCTTCTTTGTCACACCAATCGTAAATAAAAGAGCTAAAAATGTACCCAGGCACATTGCCACAGACATGACAAGGAGCGGTTCCACATACTTATTGGCGGCAAAGTAGGCTTTGGCGGCAAAGTAGGCTGCAATAGTTACTGCCAGCATTACACCGTAAGCGGCAATCATTTCCCTGCCCATCTTTGCCGGTACAAATACACTGGATTTAACTATGTCCAGAAAAGAGTAGAACACAAAGGCAAACATAATGGGCATAATAAGTGGGATAGCCCGCCCATACTTGTCCAATCCTACAACAACGTGTGTTAGCTCACTGCTCCAGAATACCGCGGAATAAGCTAGAAACAGAACAAGGACGAAAATTTTATTAAAGTTTGCCCTGAATGTTTCTACAAAAGAACTGGGCTCTTTGCCATATTTCTCGGAGAATATCGCCAAGTTTACGTCTGTGACAGAGTCGGATATGGCCAGAATTTTCTTAGCGTATAGGGCCGCAAAGCCAAATATACCAACCGCCTCGGCAGTAACAGACAAGCCCAGCAGGTTTGGCCCAATGTTTTCCCAGTTTGTGTACAGAACCTTTACTAAAAACAGCGCCATCGAGATAGAGAAGAGCTCTTTGAAGAAATTTACAAACTCGCGTTTGCTGGGCAATTCAAACCAGTCTTTTAAAGGAGCAAAGGCTATAACCGCCAGTAAGATTGACGCTAGGATGTTAAAGAGTAGGAGAGCGTAAAAGTACCCGTTAATTCGGTAGAGAAAGACTAGCGGTACATACAAAACTACACTAATAAGAGCCACTCCAGTTTGATAGATAAAAAGTCTTTTGAACCTTTGCGTGCCGCTTATCACGGAATTTAGAATGCTTTGCACCCCTTGGGCTATCATTACCAGGGCATATATTCTTATTAAGGACTCAATTTCCGGAGCGCCATACTTTTGAGCTAAAAACCCCGCCGAGAGGAAAAGCCCTATAGCTAGCGGGACGGATATTAAATATCTAATCAATACAGACGTGACAAATATTTTGAAGATCTCTTTGTCGCTTTTAGCAACTGATATTTCACGAGTGCTTGCACCTGCCAAACCCAAATGCTGGTAGATACCCAATGCGCTTCCTAAAGAAAGGGCGATTCTAATGATTCCCCACTCCGATACTGTTAGGATGCGCAGGATGACAAAGCTTTGAATTAAGCCAATACTCATGGCCGCAATTCTTGAGCCAAAACTTATAATCTGCCATTTACCTAAGCTTTTCATCACTTAACCTCCACATCCTGCAAGTATATGCTTCTGGTTCTAATGTTATTTGTCATGCCAATAAACGCGTGGTACGTACCGGGTTTTACATCCTGCGGAATACTTAAGTCAATTGTTTCAATATAATAATAGTCCTCCATCCAATCATCCAGATTCAGTATTCCATACGAAGGAATATTTGCGCTTTGATATATCTCCCCGGTTTTTGTGTTTATTAGCGTTGTGAACAAAACATAACTTCCGGACTCGTTTGTTTGCTTAACATATACAAAATATGCTTCCGACGGCACGCCTCTTGTTACCTGTTTAGGCAGCATAAAGTCGGCTAAATACAAACCCTGAAATATTTCCAGACTGAGGTTTTTCGGATAATGATATTTCTCTTGGATCGGGAGTAGCTTGTTTTCTTTGCCCCCGTTGCTTGTTCGCTTAAATACAAATAGATTTCCGCAGCCGGCAATATTTGTGTACGAGGGATTTTTAACCATGTCCCCAACGACGTCCCTAACTAGTGACACGTCGGCGTCGAGTATCCGCATAATCTTTTGTGAGAATACGTCAACAATTACATAGTCGGCTTTTGAATAAAGTGCTGGAAAAATTGCATAAGTCTCTCTTAGAGCCAGATGCGCACCTAAATAGTCGGGTCCGGAAACGGAAGCGTCTTTGGGTATCATGTTTATGATCTTTTGGGCGCATTCTCTGTCTTTATTCTCCAAACTGGAAATTTTAAACCTATCACCCAGTTTAATATCTTGCTTTAGGCCTACCGCGTCATCAGTTTTTGCTTGAGCGGTGGGGGTTATCCTTTTGGCTACCGCTTGGGTAAACCATAGAAAAACCGGGTTGTTGTAGCTGTACGTTGTAATCAGGCCGGTTACTACTATTAGCAAGGCAAGGGCGTGTACTACATACTTGCCATATTTGTTCGGAGTATAATGCTTGCCTTTTCTGTGGGCAAGACCACCTACAATAAAATCGACTAGACGGGATAGATTTTGAATACCAATAATTGCTGCCAAAAAGACCACGGGTATAATCATCGAAATTCGGTGGTTTGAGATTTCCGAGGTGCCTATACCCCCAGCCGTGGTGCCGTAGTTTATCAAAAGGTCCGGTACAGCAGTAGCCAGCATTTGCGGCCCGGCAAAGGATAGGAACCCCAGCGGGCCAAAAGTCTTAACAAAATTGTCCAACTTATCACCACCAAACACTACGGAAACTAATACTTTGGGGTTTGCAAACATGCCGGAGATGATATCCAGATAGCTATCGCCAAATTCTTCATACCGGCCCAAAAAGTAATTGGACTTTATTACGTCCTTTGTCAATGATGTGTCTATACCCACCTCCTGTGTGAACTGTCGGTAGCTTTCAATTCGGTACGAGGCGTATTTTGGGATTATGATAAGGAAGGCTGTAAGGAACCACGCGAGACTTACGCCACCCAATACCAATAAATTCAAGGCCAGTGGGTTTTTAACATACGCTTTAAGCCACGCCAAAGAAAACGCTCGGCCCTCTGGTAATTGGACCTTTGTTACTAAGCCGAATAGGGACAAGATAAGAATATAAATTGGCAGTTGCTCTTTGCCGGTCATGGTAATAAGCGCGCTTAGCCACAGCCCTATAAGATTTACTTTGGAATACACTTTTGCCTGATACATTTTGGCCAGAAAATAATAGGTGAGTAGGAAAAAAGGAATAGCGGCGGAAACACCATGGAAGCCTGTTTGGGTATTTAAGTAACCCAGTGCCGGGTAGAGCAGGTAGCTAATAGTTATTGCTGAAGCAACAAAGCTGGAGTGTGTTTCCAACTTAGCAATTTTATACAGAACAATCGGGGCTACAATAGTTGTTAGCGCCAATTGAACAAACACCAGTGTTAATGGGTGAGGAAAGACGGTAAATATTGGAGTGATCAGCGCCAGTATCGGATCAACATGACTCATCGACCACCTTGGTACATTGCCGCCAAAATAGTCTGTTAAATACATGAATCGGCCATGCAGAGTATTCCAAAGCATCTGTGCCATGTTGCCTAAATCGAATTTGCCAAAATCAAAATTATCATAGCGGAAAAGGTTTATTCTAACTGAAATGACTGAAACAATGAGAGAAAGAGTAACAACGGGACCGAGAGCAACGAGTCCCTTACTTTTAGCCATACTTTTTGTTAGTAAATTGTTAAGAGGCATATTACAAGCTACAAAACAACTTAATTTGTGAATCTGTATTTCACCAGTGTTACTAGCGCGTGCATGCCGTCTTTCCAGGTGATCTTTTTCCCCTCCTTCCACGACCGCCCTTTATACGAAATCGGCACTTCGGAGATTTTCATACCCGACTTTAAAATCTTTGACGTTATTTCAGGTTCAAAGTCGAACCTATCCGCTTTAAGCTCCAGCCCCCTAACAAAATCGCCGGGCATAAGCTTGTAGCAGGTCTCCATGTCGGAAAGATGTGTGCCGTATAGCAGATTTGTTATAAGAGTTAAAATTCTATTGCCCATAAAATGCAGACTAGTCATGTCTTTGTAGTCGCCATTAAATCTTGAGCCGTAAACAACTTGAGCGCCCTTGTTAACCTCTTCTATTAGCTTTAGGTAGTCATGTGGATTATATTCCAGATCGGCATCCTGAACTATAATGTAATCTCCGGTGGTGTGCTTAAAACCTTCGCGCAGTGTGGCGCCTTTGCCACTGTTTTTATCCTTTAAGATCACTTTTAGGTGCGGTCTGTTTTTGGCTAACTCCTTTAGGATTGAGCGCGACTGATCTTTAGATCCATCGTCTACGACCACAATCTCCTTGTCTATGCCTTCAACCTGTTCAACAAGATTCACGATCTCTTGGATGGTTTTTTCTTCGTTATAGCAAGGTATTACAACCGATAGTTTCATAGCTAGTTAACTTGTACAAGCCACGTATGAAACATTTTACCACCCACCCGGTTTTCAGATACGTCGATCAAACTAAGATATGGCCGTTTCTTTAGGTCAATATCAAGATTTGGGTCGTGTTCATTAGTGATTACTATATAAGTAACATGTTCGTTTTGAAGATAAGTCTCTTTTAAGAATTTTTTGTCTACCAAATTTTGATATGTGGAACTTGCCTTATTTGTGTTTAGATACCAATCTACAATGCCCGATGTGTCGTTATGAATTACTTTACCTGCACGCTCGCGTGAGGCGCGGACGGAAACATCCTTAATGGTTTTGTACACGTCTTTGTGGAGGTATATGACGGAGCCGAGCATGCCGAGGGCTGACACCAGCGAGAATAGTAGGAATAGCCTAAGTTTTCTAAGTAACATACTTAAAGCGGCTAGTGTTGAGACAAGCGCTATGCAGATAAAAACTAGGGTATGTGATCCCAGGAACTGTAATCGGAGATAGCCTTGAAAGAGAATATAGAGAACTACTAAACAAAAAGTGGCGAGTGCTACGATGACTCTGCGATTGTTTCCCGAGAAGCAATGCTGAACCGAAAGTACAAACAAAAGTACAAAGATCGGAAGGATCGGCATAAATAACCTTGGCAGGGCTGCAGGCCAGACCAAGATCAGGATAGATTCTAAAATAACAAAAGCGGCGATATTACTGTATTTGCCTAGATTAGCAAACTTATTTTTATCCCAGCTAAATGCCAAAGCAAAACTTGGTACAACCCCCAAGATAAACAGATAGGAAACCACATAAGTTGCCAGCATAGTAAGCCCATACTCTCTGCCAGCAGGCTCTTCAAAATAGGAGGATGCCAACGGGTTTTTATACACAAGCCATGGGATTATTATAAGACCCGTTGATATAAATGCTAACAAAGGCTGTTTGAGTTTTGTCAAAAGCGGTTTTGCAGTTCTATCAGTAATCGTTGTGTACACCAGTCCTACTAAAGTCGCTGCCAGCAGTAGATAACCTTCAAACCTTGTCAATATACTAAAGCCGCAGACAATGCCCAGCACTAATGCGTGCTTTAGTGACTGGCTGCCTTTCCAGATCTCAAAAAAATAAAAGTTAGTTAGGACAAGTAAGGCAAATAATACGTCTGCATAAACCCTTAAAGACCAGTAATAAAATATCGGATTAATCAGTAAAAACACTACTGCAAGAAGCAGCCATTTGGCGCTTTTTATAAACACTTTGGCGAACTTGCCAAAAACAAACAGCGTGAGAAGAGTAGTAACCAGCATGTAACCTCTAGCCCAGGTTATCTCATCAACGCCCTGTGGGCGTACAGCCAAGATAGCAGAAAACAGCGGAGGCCTTTTTTCATTCTCCGGGTACGTAAACTGCCTTATAGCCCGTGATGCTTCAAGTATTCTATAAGAGTCTCCCCATTCAGCGGAGTTTACGTTTGTAGATGCGATCCTTACGATTACTAAAGTTGTAAGGAGTGCAAGTATTAGTGCTTTTTCATTTGCTTGGAGTGTTTTTAAGAGCAAAGTCATACACCCTTTCCATTTCGGTCGCTTTCTCATGCCAAGAATACATGGTTATGACTTTATTGATGTCAACGGTAGTATTGTCATTATTAATAACTGCCTGAATTTTTTCGGCTATATGCTTAGATTCCAAATTTTCTAAATAGTTGACGCCTGCAATATCATTTTTAAATTTGAAGCCCGAAACTACAACCGGTGTTCCGCAGGCAAGGCTTTGTAAAACTACTTTTGGCAAGCCCTCAAAGCTGGAAGGCAGTACAAAAATATCAGCAGCCTGGAAGGCAATAGCCGTTTCTGGGTAGGGAGTATAGCCGGCTTTTATAACCCGATCACCTAAGTTTTCGTCTCTAACCATAACGTTTAGTTTTTCAAGATAATCTTTATCGCCGGAGCCTACAAGAAATAGTTTATAAAATGGCGGAAGAAATTTAAGACAGTCAATTAATAAATGGACGTTTTTTCTTTCTGTCATAACACCATGATTTAGGATCACAATGTCGTTTGGGTCAAGACCAAGGTCCCGATTAATTTTTTCCTTTTCCTCTTTACCCACCGGTTTGAACAGTTCCGTATTTACCCCGGTTTCAACCACAAAACATTTGTTTGGGTCCGCGGCGTAGTATTTTAGTGCCTCGTCTTTGTTTTGCTGACTTACAAAAACGCACGCGGAAGCGCATTTTATTGCCCATTTGTCGGAAAGTTCAGATAGCGGCCAGGAGATCCACGCGGAGTAAAAGCGAATTTTTGCGTTTTTCTCTTTGAGAGCCTCTCTTCTCCCGGCGGTTGTGTTATGGAAATGAACAACTAAGGGAATGCGTAATTCTTTTGCCCATGGCACAAATTTTCTAAGCAGACATCTGTAACCATAAAGCCAAATGGCAAAATGGCCGTGTGAGTGTATGAGCTCTGGAGTGTGTTTGAATCGCCAGTACATATAGTAGATAAAAACCAGCGGGGATATTAAGAGACTTAATGATGCCGGTATTGGTTCCCGAATAAACGTTTTGAACCTGCAGTTAGGCAAAGTTTCCAGGGGGCCAGAGAGTGGCCACCGCCCGCAGAAAATATCAAAACTATGGCCTCGGTGTACTTGGGCCTGCGTCATTTCGTATGGTGCTGGCGAAAGTCCGCTCCAGGGCGGTGGCCAGTCATAGACAATTCTTAGTATATGCATAAGTTACCCGCTTAAAAAGTACAGAGCTTCTCATAATCGCTAAGCATTTTGTTAAGTGTAAAGTATTTGTCAGCTTTGATTTTACCATTCATGCCCATTTGTGGCATACTGGCCCTGTTTGCTAGAAGATCAGTAATGGCTTTAGTAATGGTTTCCATCCGGCCGTCTTTGATCAATATCCCATTGATTCCGTTCTCCACAACGTCTTTGTTGCCACCTATATCTGTAGCGATTATTGGCAATCCTGCAAAGCTGGCTTCAACCAAAGTCATAGGTAAGCCCTCCAACCGTTTTGTTGGCAACACAAAAAGATCGCAGCAAGCGTACAGTTCCAGCACTTTTTTGTGTGGCAGCCTGCCATAGAAAAGTGTTTTTTGACTCATTTTCAGATCTCTAGACAGCCGTTTTAAGTCCTCTAAAATTGGTCCGTCGCCAATGATATTTAGAAAAATACCGGGGATACCTTGACAGGCAAGTACCAATTCTTTTAGGCCTTTGGATTCTTCGATCCGTCCAGTGTACATAATCTTTATGGGTTCTTTGTCTGGTTTTGCTGCCCAGTCTTTCTGGGGGACTGCTGTTGGATCGAGCCCGTTATGAATAACAGTCACTTTTGCCTGATCGCAATAAGTTTCGTTAGTAAGTGACGCTTTTACTGCGGTAGAGACCGCCGCAATTTTATCACAGCCGTGAATATAATCCCTCTGCCGGCCAAAGAAATTCACTGCACCATACGCTAAAGCTGGGATATGCTTAACCAAATAGGGAAGCCCTGTTCCGGAGTTTAGCACCGTTTGTATTTCCCCACCGATTGTTCCATGCGCAATGCCAACAATTTTCACACCCAAACTTTTTTTCCGTTTGATAACGCCTATACCTGCAGAACTTTGACTGACAACAACATCAAACGCCTCTTTGTGATGCTCTTGTAAAAACGTGGCGTATGATCTGGTGTACCAGTTGGCAGGATCCACCGATGCCAAAAGCATTCGGTAGGTACATGGTATAAACCTGTAGCTTACACCACTTTCCTCCTCGCTGGCCTTGGTCAGTTCTCTTGCGGGAGTAAAAACCACAACCCTGTGCCCCAGTCCCGCGAGACCTTCACATAAAGTCTTGTTTTGTGTTTCCAACCCGCCAAAGTCTTTGTGCAACGTTGTAGCTTTGATAAAAACGGCGAGTCTCATATGAGTAGTTTTTCCAATTGACCTATGTTTGTCTCAATGTTAAACATTGCAACAGCTTTAGTATAGGCGTTTTCTGCTAGAGTTGCTGCTTTTTTAGTATCTTGCATTAGCGCTTTGACTGCTTCAGCTATTGCTTTAGCGTCCCTTTGCGGAATAAGTACTCCGGTGCGGTCGTTTTCAATTAGGTCGGTTATAGCTCCAGCATTGGTTGCTATTATAGGTAGTTTTGCCATTGCGGCTTCAATAACTACTGTGGGTACACCATCCACATCGCCTTCGGCAGTCTCAATACTAGGGAATACAAACAAGTTCGCTTTTTTATAATAGTCGAGCACCTCACTAAAAGGGGTACCTTTGCCTTCACCGTGTAGCAGTACAGTATCTTCCAGCCCTAGTTCGGCAATTTGTTTTTTTAGCTCTGGATACAAAGGGCCCGGACCAACAATATCTACCGTATGTGTAAATCCCTCGTTTTTAAGCGTATATGATGCTTGGATCATGTATTTAAGACCTTTTTTTTCAACCAGCCGTGTACCGCCTAAGAAGATATTTATTCCTTCATGTCTAGTCTCACCATCGGTTTTTGTAAATAAATCCGGATTGATACCATGGTATATAAGTTTGACCTTCTTTCTGGTATCTTCGTCTGTTATTTTTTCCAGGGCTTTTTTGTAAGCGTAAGAATTGCATATAGACATGAATTTGCACGTCTGTGCCTTAACAGCTAGCAGCTCGCCCTCTAAAAAAACATCTCGAGCATGTGCGGAAACACTAAATGGAAGAGTAAGAATCTCTGATGCGACCATTACTAGAGTCGAAGGCCAGGAGAGGAAGTGAACATGGATATGGTTTGGGTTAAGCCCCCCAATTATTTTGGTGTAGCCCAGCGCTTTTACAAAGAAGTACAAGTGTTGGATTAGATTTCTCTGATTAGTTTTTTGAGTCTTAAAAAAGAGTGAGACAACTTTATTTGGTTTCTTGAACAAATAGGTTAGACCGTTGATTAATTCTCCAATCCCCAGTCTCGTGTATACGGTTCGCTTGAGTACTGCGTCTGATGTGTTACCTGATGCCTTAGTCAGGGCTAAAATTTGAATGTCAAGATTGCCCCACTCAATCAACTTGGCAACTTCTCTTTCGATAAAAGTTTCGCTAATGCGTGGAAATTCGGGGACAAAATACAAAACTTTCTTTTTTACCATGCCTGTATTATCCCGCATTTTCCCATTTAAAAACATATGTGTTGGCCTTTTGGAATCTAGGTGTGTTTTTCAACGGCAAGTTGTTTTTTTCCTTATATGTTCTGCCTCTGCTATTTTCTGTTTTTCCCTGCCTTATTAACTCTCCTGTAGCCTCTTGTGCAAGTTTTGTTACTTGTCCCATTACTTCGGCTATAGGTTTTCCGTCGTTTCCACTAACTATCACATGAACCGTGGACTTGGGGTTTAATCTACACTCCGCTGCTTCTACCAGGCTAATTACGGCGTCGGGTAGAGGCATATTATCTGTTAGCAAGGAATCTGTGAAACCTTCTAGTTCTAGAGCCAGTTCGTATGGGTGCTGAATAGATCCAGTAATTAAAACTTCAGGATGTTGTTTGGCAAGTTCTTGTACGCCGGCATAAAAAGCCGCAACCCTTTCCCTCAAAGTATTCTCAATTTTTTCTAATTCAGTATCGCATAGCAGGCTCGACACGTGTTCTCTGTTATCGCCCATTTTTCAGTATCGCTGTGGAAACTATATCGCCGTCTTCAGTGTAGCCGTTAGTTCTTTTACCCACGGCAATATATACGAATCCGGAGCTTTCAACGGCTTTTTGGTCCAGCAAGTTTCTGGCGTCAAAGATCAGATTACCTTTCATTAGCTGCTTTGTCTTAGTCAGATCCAGTAATTTAAAGTTGCCCCACTCGGTAAAGATACATAGCGCATCTACGTCTTTTATGGCGTCATACATGTCGTTTGCATAATATATTTGGTCATGACCAAAAACTTTTTTGGTGTTTTCCATAGCGGCAGGGTCATAGACTCTTAATTCAGCCCCATAGCCCCTGATCATGCGAATCATCTTAATGGCCCCGGATTCTCTTATGTCATCGGTGTCGTTCTTAAACGCCAGTCCAAGCACCCCTATAGTACAACCGGATAGATTTTCACCCATAGCTTTAGTAATCTTTTTCATAAAATTGAATTTCTGCAGCTCGTTTACCTCCATAACTGACCTCAAGAGTTTGAAATCGTATGCTTGATCTGTGGACGTTTTATATAAAGCTGCAACATCCTTGGGGAAGCAGCTGCCACCATAGCCCACACCGGTAGCATTGAGAAATGCCCTGCCGATTCTTTTGTCTAACCCAACGCCTTCGGCTACAACCTGCACGTTGGCACCAGCCCGCTCACATAACTGGCCGATTTCATTAATGAATGAGATTTTTGTTGCTAACAATGCATTTGAGGCATATTTAATCATTTCGGCGCTTCTAAGATCACACTCAACAAAAGGCGCATTAAAGCCTTTATAAAGCTCCCTCATCATGTTAAGGGCTCTTGCGCTTTTTGTTCCCACCACAGTTCTGTTTGTATTTCTCATATCCTCTATTGCTGCGCCTTCTCTTAGAAACTCCGGATTAGAAACAACATCAAAGTCCATACCGGCTTGTGCATTTTCTTTTATTACCTGCTCAACTCTCTCATTTGTGCCAACTGGTACAGTGCTCTTTGTTACGACTATCTTATAGCCGTTTAGATTTTGTCCGACTTCTTTTGCTACAGCCATAACTGCAGTGAGGTCAGCTGCTCCTGTATCATCTTGCGGTGTGCCTACGCAAATGAAAATAACATCGGATTGTGAAACGCCCTCGGGGGTGGAAGTTGTAAAGCGCAAGTTACCGTTTTTGACATTTCTTAACACGATCTCGTCTAGCCCAAGTTCGTATATGGGCATAACTCCGCTGGTTACCTTGGCAATTTTGGCTTTATCTTTGTCCACCCCTACAACCGTGTTTCCCATGTCTGCAAAAACTGCTGCTCCAACTAGCCCAACATAACCAGTTCCGATTACACAGATTTTCATAGTAAGCAACTCCTAAAGTAGTCTATACTTTTTTGTAGGCTCCCTTTAAGCCTGTCAATTTGATACGCAAAACATCGCGGCCCATTTTTACCGAGTTAGCTACTATATTTAGTCTTGTTGTGGGAACATAATTCCACTTTACGGGGACTTCTTTAACTGTATAGCCTAGTTCCTTTGCACAATATAGGACTTCAACGTCAAACGCGCCAAAAAACGGCTTGGTTATTTCCGGGAGATTGTCCCCGTAAACAACGAGCTTTGTAAATATTTCTCTGCCGATGTCGCCTTTGTACAGTTTGAAGCCGCATTGAGTATCTTCGAATTTCAGGTCCAGGGCAGTTTTAACAAGTCTATTAAACACCCTGCCCATTATGTGCCTGTAAAAAGGCTCGTTTTGTCTCTGCGCCCCGATGCCCTCCCTTGAGGCGATTGCAATGTCAAAATCATTATCCACGATCCACGAGGTCAGTCTTTTTAGTTCGTCCAGCGGTGTTGCCAAATCAGCGTCCATGGCTAAAACTAACCTGCCGGATGTTTTAAGTATGCCTGTTCTAACGCCGTTGGCCTTCCCTTTGTGGACTGTTTGAATTAGTTTTATTTCTGGATAATCTTTGGCATAATTTTCTACGGCTTGATATGTGTTGTCTTTGCTGCCGTCATCCACAACTATGATTTCAAAGGACGGAGCAAACGTGTTCATAAAGGAAATTGTTTGTGTTAACGTTTTTGTAATGCGCGACTCTTCATTGTATGCTGCAATAACTATTGAATAGTCAATCATATTAGTTTCTGTCAGGGACTTTCCGCCAGATTATTTTACTATAGACAATATAATTCCACACGAGGCCAAAAACTATACCAATGAGAAAGCCCGTATTTGCAGGTACGAGACTATGGCCAAAAGCCTTTACAAACAAGTCCACTAACTGGCTCCTAACAATGATAGGAATAATGGACGAGGAACAATATACCACAAAAGTCACTAGCGTTTTGGCTAAGCCTGCTATCCGTCTTTCACCAAACGACCAAACATTATTGAGTGTGTAGGTAACCAACATGGCCACCAACCCGGAGGCAATAGCAGAAAGGGCCGGATCAAAGACTGTTATTCTCAATACATTAAATAGTAGTGCGTCAGTTACAAACCCCGCAGAGCCTACGCATAAAAATTTAATAAACTCTTTGTTTTCATTAATTCTTATAGCAAGGACCACCCTCAAAGAGTCAACAAAATTATTACTTTCCATTTTGGAGTCGCCTCTGTCCCGCACTCCAAACTCAATTGGCAGTTCAACGATTTTTGCCCCAAGCTTGTGCATCTTGAACAACAAGTCAATTTTGTACGCAAACCCTTTTGACCTCACCGAATCCAGGTCTAGCCTGTCCAGATAACCTTTTACTCTGGATGCCTTAAACCCGGAAGTAAAATCTGACACCTCAAATATGCCAAGCACTATCTTTGAGAAGATACTACCCCCAACACTTAGTATTTTTCTGTCCAAAGACCAGCTCTTTGGTATTGATCCGCCCTTTACAAACCTTGAGCCAATAACATAGTCGTAGCCTTTATCAATTTGGTCTATAAACCTGGGAATGTCATTTGGGTTATGTTGAAAGTCGGCGTCCATCTCCATAACCACGTCAGCCCCTATTGTTTCCATAGCATACTTAAAGCCATAAATGTATGCCGCCCCCAGTCCGCCTTTCTCTCTTTCTGGCAAAAGTAGTATATTTGGGTTTTGGGCCGCCGTGTTACTCACTATCTTGCCGGTGCCGTCCGGAGAGTTGCCGTCCACAACCAAAATAAAACACTCGTGTCTTAGCACTTTCTTGCATGCTTCCAATGCGCTACTTAAGAGTCTTTTTATGTTCTCCGCTTCGTTGTATGTTGGCACTACAATAACTATTTTCATACCAGTTTGATGCACTGCTTATTTAAATGAAACGGCTACAAAGATCAAAGAGAGAATAAACGCCGATACCGCAATGTATTCCAAAGCAATATGTCTATTCAATCTCTGTTCCAGCCGCCCATGCATTATACCCCAGAGACTGTAGTATAAGCATCCGATGGTGGCAAATACCATTTGATACAAGGTGTTCTGCCTGAAGTACATAAAAAAGAAGAGGCAGGTCGCTAGCCCAAGGATTAACAGCAAAAAGTGAGTAATGTGCGAGTTTTCAGTCACTATATAATCCTTCCGGGAGTCAAAGATATGTACATGGCAATAATAGCAAAGGATATAAATATAACATGTGCAAGGGAGTGGCCTGTATATTTAAGTATAGCGTGTCTTTTTGAGTACCAAACGTCTAGCAGGAAAAGTATGAGAATAAATACGGCAAAAGACAGCACCGCGGTTTTTACGTACGGAAATATAGCTAGCTTTGGTTCTACACTAGTATACTTAGGTTTGCTGACCGGAACTGGGGACTTAGTCGTGGTGTTTTCTCCCCGCACTGCAATTTGTTGCGGGGCGGTGCGTGATCTGCCAAAAAGTTGGACGACCAAAGTGGTTTCGTAACCGTCCAACACACCGTTTACTGTTGCAAAACCCACTTCGGTATATTTGCCATTTATTAAGTTTTCTCTGTGTGACGGAGATTTATACCACGCTTCAACCACATCTTCAGAATTAGTAAAGTTTTTTGCCAAGTTTTCACCGGCATATAAGTAATCGTACTTCTCGCCAAGAATAAATGACCACGGATCTGTTCCGTTCGGAGCGATATGCGCCCAATAGTTATATTCAAACATGTGCTTGGCTTTTTTTTCAGCTGCACTGGTCAATTGTGGATTAATGGCGAGCTCGGGGACGCTCATTTCCTGTCTTTTCTGGTTGGTTTTCTCCAACAGGTCTTGGATGTTAATGTTGCTGGCATAACCAAGTATTCCGGGTATGTGGCCGGGCACCGTTTTTAGAAACGACAAGGTAAAAAGTGCCAACAGCGAGTATAGAATAATTACCCTGCTTGCTAACAGACTGGCGCGGCATTTCCGCTCTGGGTGGGGCAAAAAGTGGTGTTTGATATGTCTTGTTGCTTTCTGACTTTCGACAGGCATTGCCATTATTATACACTTAGGCTGTACCGTCTTTGACACCCCCTAAGGATTGTGCTAGCCTATAAGTCGAAAGCCCCCGAGTTTGGTGGGTTTTTTCATTAGCCGGGGCTTCAGACTTGTTGAGAAAAGTTGTCATGCCCTTCATCCTATATTTTATTAGCGAGTTTGGGTGTGAGATATAGCTATGTATATAAAAGATAAAAACGAAAAAGTTATGCTTACAAAAGAAGGACTCGAGGAGCTTAAAAGGGAGCTTCAAGAGTTAATTGACGTAAAGCGACCGGAGGTTGTAACCAAGATTTCTGTGGCGAGAGATATGGGTGACCTTTCGGAAAACGCCGCCTACGTTTCTGCCAGAGATCAGCAAGCCTTTATAGAGGGTAGAATCTCCGAGCTTGAGGACATAATTAAAAAGGCGGTTGTTTCAACTGGAGTTTCTTCTGGCGGTATCGTTAGTGTGGGAAGCAAAATAAGAGTGCATGTGGATGGAGGAGAGGAAGAGTATATTGTGGTTGGCGCCCCGGAAGCCGATCCTAAAGAAGGCAAAATCTCCCACGAATCGCCGTTGGGTAATGCATTGGTAGGTAAAAAGGTTGGGGATAAAGTTGAGATTGAAGCACCTATGGGCAAACTTGTTTACACTATCCTTTCAGTAAGCTAAAATCGGCGCATGTCCTCATTAAGAGAGTTACGAGACGCAAGAGTTGCTAAACTGGGAAAACTCCGTAGTTTGGGTGTTGATCCATACCCTGCAAAATCATATAGGGATACTAGTGCGTCTGAAGTTAGTTCTAGGTTCGACTCGTTTGAAGGCAAGAGCGTTGTATTAGCAGGTAGGGCGGTCTCACTACGCTGCCACGGTTCCATTATCTTTATCGACCTAAAAGATGCCAGTGGCAAAGTTCAGGTTCTTGCAAAAAAAGAGGCTTTATCAACTACAGACCACGCAAAATCAGAACTTACGTTTGATGAACTAGACTTACTAGATGAGGGGGATTTCATTGAAGCTCACGGAGTTGTGATGAAAACACTGCGAGGCGAAATCTCTGTGGACGCCAACAAGATAAGGATTTTAACTAAGTCACTAAGGCCAATGCCAGGTTCTTGGGATGGGCTAAAAGATAAAGAAACTCGTTTGCGTCGTCGTTATCTGGACACTAATATAAATCCAGAAATTTACAATCGGTATTTACGTCGGGCTAAGTTCTGGGATGCACATAGGGCATTTTTCAAAAAGCAGGGCTTTTACGAGATAAATATTCCTGTGTTAGAGCTTGTACCCGGTGGAGCCGATGCAAACCCATTTATTACCCATATGGATGCGATCGATCAAGATTTCTATTTGAGAATATCCCAGGAGCTTTACTTAAAGCGGCTAATCGGCGGAGGTTACGAAAAGGTCTACGAAATAGGTCCGAGGTTTCGGAACGAGGGTATGTCAGATGAGCATTTGCCAGAGCATATCGCAATGGAGTTTTACTGGGCGTACGCGGATTATAACGATGGCATGAGTTTTATCAAAGAGCTGTTTAGGTTTGTTGCTCAAGAAGTTTATGGGACACTAAAATTTAAGATGAGAGGGTTTGATGTGGATTTGGCCGCGGATTGGGAAAAGGTAGATTATGTTGAGTTAATGAGAAGTAAAGTTGGCTTGGATGTGCTTGATCCTGACGACGAAAAAATAAAAGAAGTGTTAAAGTCCTATAAAATAAGACTACCGAGGTACTCAACATCTAGAGCGATTGATCACATATGGAAAGAACTTAGAAAAGGCATTTCGGGCCCGGCGTTTATTGTAGGTGAGCCAAAGTCGTTATCGCCTCTGGCAAAGAGCGACCCGCAGAACCCCGCAGTCACTCAAAGATTTCACCCGATTTTAGCTGGTAGTGAACTTGGCAACGCTTTTTCCGAACTTAACGATCCGCTTGATCAGCTAGCGAGGTTTCGAGAACAACAGGGTTTGCGCGAGTTGGGTGACTCTGAAGCCCAATTTTTAGACATCGATTTTGTTGAAATGTTGGAATATGGCATGCCCCCCACTTTTGGTTACGGGCATAGTGAGAGGGTTTTTTGGTTTTTTGAGGATGTGACTGCTAAAGAGGGTGTGCCATTTCCGCAGTTGAAGTATGAACTTGATGATTCCACAAAAGAAATCTACGGACTTTAGTTATTGCAGGATGTTATAATCACTCCCATGTTTTTACACCAAAACGCTCTGGATTTATTGCATGCCCACATGCAAAATCAGAACTTAAGGCGGCACTGCTATTCAGTTGGAAAAGTGCTGGCGGCCTTTTATGATTACTATAAAACCAGCGGGGCTCCTGCAGGTTTTGACGGTATGGGAGCTTTATCAAGGGAGAACTGGGAGATCGTTGGCATACTCCATGACGCTGATTGGGAGCTAACGGCTAACGATGAAGCCAACCACACGCTTATGCTTTTAGGCTGGGTGAAAGAACTGGACCTTCCCGAAGAAATGCTTAATGTATTTAGATCCCATAACAACAGGACTACGCATCTTAGAGAGCCTCAAACCCTTTTAGAATGGACTTTAGAATGTCTAGATGAATTAACAGGGTTTATAGTAGCCGTAGCTTTGATGATGCCAACCAGAAAACTCGCAGAAGTTACGGTAGAAAGTATTATTAAAAAGTTTACTAAAAAGGACTTTGCTAAAGCCGTGAACCGTGAGCAAATTACCCAATGTGAGCAAAAACTGGCCATTTCTGTTGAGGAGTTTGTAAGAATAGCACTTAAGGCAATGCAGGATAACCACGAATTATTGGGGTTGTAGTAAACTACAAATATTAGACATTTTGTTATACATGTGGTAATATGTCCATATGTCGGATACAAGTTCAGAATTTATCAGAATCGGTATCAGAGATTTTCAGCATAACCTGAAAAAACATCTTGTTTCAGCCAAAAATAAACCCGTAATGCTCACTAAACACAGAAGGGATCACTTTCTAGTAGCCGATGCAGATACTTATGAATTGAAGAAAAAGTGTTTACCTAAGAGGTTGTCTTTAGACCTTGAATTTTTTGGTATGTATAAGAATAGAAAAGATTGGAAAGGTAAATCGTCTACCCAGATATTAAAAGAGCTAAGAAGGGAAGCTTGGGGTGAGAGGTAGGATATTGGTGGATAGTTCAGTCGTTGTGGAGGCACAGCGCGGCAATAGTTTGCTCATTAGGGGTCTCATTGATAATAGGGAAGAGGTTGTGATTTCCAGAGTTACTTCGTATGAACTTATTTACGGTTCAAGGGATAAATCCGAGCTTCGGAAGAACGAATCATTATTGGCCAATATTATCGTTGTAGAGATAAACGAGGAGATATCAAGATTCGCATACGATTTGCTTGGGAAATACACACTAAATTTGAAACTAAATCTCCCTGATGCATTAATATCTGCAACTTCTTATGTATACTCTTATCCATTATGGACACTAAATAAAAAGCATTTCGCGCATATTAAAGAAATTGAGCTATTTTCCAATTAGTGGCATACTAGCAACATGCTTGATCCAAAAGTTATTAGAGAAAATCCTAATAAGGTAAAGCAAAACATTCTGGAAAGAGGGCTTTCAGGTCCTCAGTTTGATGTTGACGGGTTTCTCCGAGTAGATGAGAAAAGGAAGATAGTAAACCAGGAGCTGGAGGCTTTGCGGTCAGTAAGAAATAAGCTTTCAGACACTGTTGGCAAACCTTCAGAGGAGGTAATTACTAAAGTTAGGGAGACAAAAGAGTCAATTAAAGCCTTGGAGGAAGCTCTCAAAGAGTTGAATGCTAAATGGACTTGGTACATGGATTGGTTTCCCAACATGGCGGATCCTTCAGCACCCGTTGGCAAGAACGAAACCAGCAATAAAGAGGTAAAGGCGTGGAGCCCCGGTAGCGGTTATTTTAAAGAAGCGCAATTGGGCAACAAGGACTTCTCTGAAAAGTGGATGCCTAGGCACCAGTTTCACACCAAAGACCATTTAGAGTTAGGCGAGTCTTTAGATATTATCGACATCAAGCAAAGCGCTTTGGTTTCGGGCAGCAGATTTGTGTATTTAAAAAAAGAAGCAGCGTTATTGCAATATGCACTGTTTGAGCATTTACAGCAAAAGCTGCTATCCGAGGGTTTTACTCCTATGGTTGTGCCGCTTATGGTTAAGCGTCGAGCGCTGCACTCCAGCTCACATTTTCCCGGCGACGAGGATCAAGTCTACAAAATAGCCAAAAACGGTATCGAAGACAGCGAGGACATGTTTTTAGTTGGTTCTTCGGAGCCATCACTTTTTGCATACTACATGGATAAAACCCTTCAGCCCAATGCCCTGCCGCAAAAGTTTTTTGCGTTTACACCATGCTTCCGAACAGAGGTGGGCTCCTGGGGTAAAGACGTTAGAGGCATAAAAAGAGTCCATCAGTTCGACAAGTTGGAGATGGATTTACTATGTGCTCCCGAGGATTCCGAAAAACTGCATGACTATCTGCTGTCAATTAATGAGTGGTTCTTGCAGTCGCTTGGGCTTCCGTATCACATACTGCTTATGTGCACCGGGGATTTAGGCTACTTTGCCGCAGCTAAAAAGTACGACTTTGAAGCATGGCTTCCTCACCAAAATGAGTTTATTGAGCTGGGCAGCGACACCAATGCCAAAGATTACCAGGCCAGACGGTATAACACTAAGTTCAAAGACCAGGCTGGAAACTTGCATTATGTTCACACTGTAAATGACACAGGGTGCGCAATTGGGCGCACACTGGTAGCTGTACTGGAAAACTACCAGCAGGCAGACGGTTCAGTTGTTATTCCAAAGGCGCTGGTACCGTACATGCATGGTATTGAGATAATTAGTCCAAACAGCTAGAATCGCAGTGATGAACATTTTTGAAGGGATCCAACTGCCAAAGGTGCTATGCGAGGTAGAGTCTCCGGTTAACGGCAAAATAAGTGTTATCGAAGTCGGTAACACAAGAAAATTAATCGTGGGCGGTGTGGTTCAGTCGCTAAACTGGGACGCGCCAGGGACAAGCAGGCAGGTTTGGGGTAGGTTAGTAGAAAATCTCCACGACCAAGAGCCAAATTTGAAGTCTATTATGGTTTTGGGGCTTGGCGGCGGATCCATGCAGCAGTTACTTGCAAAAAAGTATCCCGGTATTCACATTACCAGTGTTGAGTTTGACAAGGTGATGGTTGACGTGGCGAAGCAGTATTTTAACTTGGACGCTATCCCAAACCACCGCATCATAGTTGATGATGCCCTCAAAGTAATAGCCGTGCCGGAAGAGTTTGGTATATCCCAAAACAGCTTTGAAGTTATAATTGTTGACATTTTCAGTGGCGAAAAATACCCCGACCTTGGTGCTTCGGGCAACTTCTTTGCCGGGATTAAGAATTTGGTTGTGCCCGGCGGGCTAGTCGTTTTTGACCGGATTTACCTAGAACACCATCAGGAGCAGGTAAACCACTTTATTGAGTTGCTGGAGGGTTTCTTTTACAATATCAAGTCGGTTATTATTGCCGGCAGGTCCAATTCGGATAATGTGGTCATTTTTTGCCGTACCCAACCCCAAGTCAATTGACACTATAGGGTATATATAGTATACTGCCCTGTTACATAATTTCCCCTGTCTACTAGTACTATGCAGTTAGATTTACAAACAAATGACCATTTGGCGGAGGTAATCCGCACTGCCGGTAGTATAGCCGTAATTCCGGCAAAGCTTTCGCCGGTTGACTCTTTTTGCGCCGGCGCGGGCGTGCATTTAATGCTTAAGTCGCTGGAGAAAAAGTCAAAAATCTTTTACCCGGGGGCTATTCCGGATGGATGCAAGGACTTGGTAGACGAGAAAGACATTGTTTCGTCCTTTTCCCAAAGACAGTTAACGGTTTCTATTGACTATTCAGGCGAGCACGAGGCCAAAGCCTGGTATGAGCCAGAAACGGAGATTTTAAAAGTTAAACTAGCTCCGGTCAGCAAAGATTTTGACCCCGCGCTAAAAGTTAAAACAAGGTTGGATACCGGGTTTGACTTTGATACCGCCATTGTTTTAGGGGCAAATGAGTTTGAGGATTTGGGCTACATGTTCACCGAAATTCAAAGGGATTTGGCCAAAGCCACAATTGTAGACATTTCAAACTCTGGTAAGAATTCTCGGTTTGGGAGTATCAACGTGGTTGATACAATGTGCGACACCCTTTCCCAACTAATTGTTAAACGCGCCCCGCTTTGGGATTTAAACATTACAACCGAAGCCGCCAAAGCTCTTTTGGTGGGAATTACTTCAAAATAACTTTTTGAGAAAGCACATCCCCTCCTCACCAAAGTCAACATGTTATAATTCCCGTATGAAAGTTTTGGTAACCGGCTGCGCCGGGTTTATCGGCAGCAATTTGGCAGAGTATCTTTTAGCACAAGGCCATGAAGTACTGGGTCTTGACAATTTTAATAACTATTACGATCCAAAAGTAAAAGAGTTTAACATTTCCGACTTCAAAGACCATCCAAAATTCACTTTATATAGAACAGACTTAACAAATAGGGAGGAGCTCAAGCAGCTGTTTGATCGTGAGTCAGTAGACGCTATTGTGCATCTTGCGGCTTGGGCCGGATTAACGCAGTCTAATGAAGATCCAAATACCTGGGTATTTAATAACATTGACGGCACCAGCAATTTGGCAGAAGTTGCCGTTTCACACCAGGTTGCCAATTTTATTTTTGCTTCAACCTCGTCCGTATATGGCACAAATCCAGTGCCGTACAAAGAGGACATGACTACTGATGGCCCGTTAGGTATTTACCCGGCTACCAAAAAAGCGGACGAAGTTTTGTTACATGCTTATTCTTCATGTTTTGAGTTAAATGTATCTATTCTGCGGTTTTTTAATCCAATTGGCCCGCGGCTAAGGCCCGATATGGCAATACCCAAGCTAATTAGAGCGGCCGAGTACGGTTACACTTTTACGCTGTATCAAGGTACTGGATCATCTAGAGATTACACTTATATCGTTAATATGATGGAGGCAATAAGTCATTTGCTGGCGCACCCATATAGGTATGAGGTATTTAACATAGGCAATGCCAAACCGGTAACTTTGCAGGAACTGCTTGAGTGCGTGGAAAAGGTTACCGGAAAGAAGATAAATACCGTAAGGAAGGATCGCCCGGGCCAGATGCAGATCACTTGCGCCGATACCGGCAAAGCAAAAAGGATGATCGGCTATAATCCGTCTACCACTTTGAATGAGATGGTAGCAAATTATTATGACTGGTTTATGCGCCAGCCAGAATGGTACAAAAAAGGCGAGGAAGCATGGATGGTGTAAAAAAGATCTCATTGGTAATACCCTGTTATAACGAGGAAAAGAATATAACTCGGACTTTAGACGGTATTTTGGAGGTATTCAAATCGTCTAGCATTCTCGCTAAGTATGACTTTGAGGTAATTGCGGTTGATGACGGTTCCAAAGATGCAACTTGGGCGCAAATTGTAGAGTACGCAAAAAAGGATAACCATATTCATGGTGTTAGGCTAATGGGTAATTTTGGGCAAAGCTGCGGCTATCAGGCCGGTTTTGACGCCTCCACTGGAGAGTACGTTATTACCGTTTCCGCCGATTTAGAAATTCCGCTTGAGAATTTAGCAAAGGTAGTAGAGCTTTTAGAGCAGGGATACGATTTTGTAAACACCAACAGAAAAAACCGCTGGGGTGGGGAGAAAAAAGCCAAGAGTGGTATGGCAAACAAGATCATAAGCAGGGTTTCAGGCGTATGTATGCAGGATCGCGGTTCCGGCATGAAAGGCTTTAGCAGGGTGCTAGTTGATAATTTAAAGTTTTACGGTGATATGCACCGGTTTATTCCCGATTACTTAACGGTTTATCGGGCCAAGATGACCGAGTTTGATGTGGAGTTTAAGGATCGGGATTTTGGGGTTTCAGCTTACAAGGGGAGTAAGCGGACTATTCAGGTTTTACTGGATATTGTTACTTTGGCATTCATGCTTAAGTTTGCCCGTAAGCCGTTTACCATGATGCCGGGCAGGTTTTTTGGTTTTACCGGAGCAGTTATTACCGGCTTTGGTTCCTTGGGAATTGTGTATCTTATTGTGCTAAAACTGTTGGGGTACAGTATTGGGGATAGACCTCTGCTGATTGCTTCGGTCCTGCTAATTGTTGTAGGTGTTCAGCTTGTAATGACAGGACTTTTAGGCGAGCTGATGATGCGGACTTACTTTGAATCCTCCGGCAGAAGAACCTACGCCGTTCGACAAACCATCTAGCCTATAGTACAATAGAAACTTCTTGCCCTGTAATCATTATTGATCTTTGAAATTCCATGTCTGTTGACTGGGATGATTTAGCGCCTAAAAAGTTCTTTAAAGTCATTTCTTGGGTGTTAAGCCATTCCAGTCAAAAATGACCCCGTGCGCGGATCGGGGTTAAACCATCATTTTCCGCCTGTCAGGGCGGAGAGGAGATTCAGGTGTCGAAGTCCGTTTTTGTTGTTCTCGCTCTGTTTTTGGCCCTCGTGGCCGGGATTGCAATCCCGGCTGCCTGTGGCCCGGTCGCCGGGGCTCAAGCCTCGGCCGCTCCCGCCGCCTCGGCGGGCGTGATGTCGGCCTCCCTGGCCGATCCGGAACCCCAGCCCTGGGGCGATGCAAAGGTTCGTGTGGCCAACGACGTCACAGACGGCACCCAACATGCCGTTTGGTATGACCAAAGCCGCGGTTGGCTTTGGTACAGTTGGCGCCTTAACGATCCAAATTGCTTTTGGACCGCTTCCGAAGTCGTTGCTAGCAGTTACAGCAGCGAGTTCGACCTGGTCGCCGCCGGCGGGCGAGTTCACGTGGTGTTTTCTCACCAGTTCGGCGGGAACTGGGAGATTTTCCACGTACAAAAACCGTCTCGCTGGCAAAACTGGCTCCTTCCTGTTAACGTCTCCCGCACGACTGGGGAGAGCCGTTTGCCGGCATTGGCCGCCCGGGGTGGCGAGTTGTTCGCTGTCTGGCAGGACAGCACCCCTGGGTATTCGACCGTGTACTACGCGCAATACACGGTTTCCGCGCTTGTGGCTGCGGCCAGCGCGTTGGCCATGGGAATCGACCCCGCCCCCGTGACGGAGCCTGTTGATCTGTTGGGCTTCTGGTCCAACCGGCCACTCCCATCAGGACGGGGCTATCGGCCAGACATCGAAACTGATGACTGGTCGATTTTTGTTTCGTTTGAGGCTGATTGGGGCATCAGCCTCACCGGTTCCCAGGGGGACAGCTGGCAGATGCCAGTTCTCGTCTCCCTTGAGGGTGCCATCAATCCTCGGGAGCCGGTTTTGATCGGAAATCCAAGCGGTGGGGCTTGGATTTTTTGGTTGCAGGGGGAAGAGGAGGCAGCCGAAGTTTGGCAGGCCCGGGCGTATTTCTACGACGGACATTTGCAGGTGTCCTACCCGGGTCCGGCGCCGATGCCAAGCCCTACCCCGCCACTGACCCCCACCCCCACGCCGCGTCCCCTGCCAGCGCGGTCTTACTTCCCTCTGCTAATCCAGCAGTAGGGAATTTATATAAGGAGGAGAGATAAAGTTAAACAATGCCGTATGATTTTGTTTCTCCTCCTGTAGTACCCTCAAAACTCACTTACTCATGTTATTATTACCTTATGTCAGTTGTACCCCCATCTTTGGAAACTGGTCAAGTGCAAATGTTAGAGAGAGCTGTTGTTTACGAAGGCGCAGGTAGTAGAGGTGGAATTACTTTAAAACCCGGAGATCAAGTAGAGAATGTTATTGCTCATTCCCGTGGTAAAAACCCCCTGTTTGTGAATATAAATACAGTAGAAAGTCCCACAAGCGTAGCGATTGTTGATTTTGAAGAGGAAACAGCTTCCGATGGCCGCGCGATTACCTATTATGGGGTTGGTGTTTCTCCTGTATATCTGGACCGTATTGTTCAATGGGTTAGCCTTTCCCACAGGCCAGGATGGACTGCTGTGCAAAATGATCAACAGGACGGCTCACTTGCAACCCAAGCGGCCGCAGCTGCAAGAGCAAGCATTGTAACGCAAAATCCGGCTATAGCTAACGCCATAAAAGCAGCAGGTATTAATAGAGTTGACGTTACCGCAGTGCATTTTTCCATTCCAGCATATGGACCGGCATCAAGGGAGTAATCCCGAAACACATAGTCAAGAGTCATTTTCGGCACTTTGTGTAGAATCTATAGCACTTGTGAGCGAGACGCTGCTTTCCGGGGGTACAAGTTTTCCAAAACTTCTGCCGGTGAGAAAAGTGTTGTCTCGCGTTGGGAGGACGCCTTTAAACAAAAGTTAGGCGAGATTGATGCAAAGTATAGTGAAAAGGCCAGAAAGGCAGGTTTAGACGAGGGAACTGGTCTGGCAATTGCCAGGTTGTATCGATCGGTTGTAGATCATCGGATTCAGCGAATTTCAGCCGTGTCAGGTGCATTTACCTACGGCACGGATCAAGTATTGGTTGCAGATGAAGTAGTGGGGGATGAGAGGGTCAGGCAAGGGTCTTGGTATCATCAAAGAGCTGGGCTTTAACGATTTTGTGCTTCGTCCGGCAACTGAAGCTGAAAATCATGAGTTCGGCATAAAAACCGTAGCGGAGTTTGGTATAAAATAGTTAACTTAACGTTACCACTTGATCAATTCTTTCATTGTGGCCATAAAACCCACCGGCTATTGTAACGTTATCAGCCACTGTTCCGCCTCGGCCAAAAAATGAAGCGGTGATTTTACAGTTTTTACCTATCTGCCAGGCATCCAAAATATTACTCTCTATAATCTGGGTCCTTTCCCCCACAAAGGCCAGGTCACCCAAAGCACAATCTTTAAGGTAAACCCCATTTTCAATAACACTGTCTTTGCCTATAAATACATCGCCTTCTATCTTAATGGTCCCCGCACTGATTCTCGCTATAATCTCTTCGGCTCTTGCTAAGGAAAAACTACTTCGACCTCGTACCCAAACCCTGGACTTGCTGGTTTCATAAATAGTACACACTCTGGTTAAAAAGTTTTCAAAGCAGGGTGACGGTTTTCTCAATAAATCGATAGCACTTGCTAGATGCTCTTGAGGATTGCCAAAGTCATACCAGCGGTGAGTGAAAATGTGTCCACCAACAAGTCCTTTAGCGACCAGTTTTGGCAACACGTTATTGCCAAAATCGTATTCCAGATATGTAAACACCTCGGGTTTGATAATGTAAATGCCGGTATTTACTAGTGCGCCGCCTGCATAATTAGCTAACGGCTTTTCTACAAACTTAGTTATCTTTTTTGTTGCGCTGTCAAAGTCCGCCACACCAAAATTATTTGGCTCTGTCGTGTGCGTTAACCCAACAACAAATGGGAACCTCGACTTTAGTGCAATGTTGTATAAATCGCTAATCTCTTGGCCCCAAAATAAATTATCCGCCTGAACCACTATTACCGGGGTAGTTAGATTGTATTCCTTAATGTTGTAAAGAGCGCTATCGGCAGTGCCGTTGTCTAGATAGTTTGGGTTTTGATATTCGAAATGCGCTTGGGGTTCCAATTGAAGTTTGCTGCTCCAACCCGATCCACCTTGAAAGTAGTTTTGCAAGTTTGTATAGTGCTTTGTCCCCTTTACACCAAAAATAAAATTCCGCAAATCGGCGCTGTACGCTAAGGAGTACAGGATCAGTTCAAGAATGGGAAAGTTGTTAATTAATGGCACCAGCGGTTTAGATACCTCGTTGGTATAAGGTTTTAACCTGGTACCTTCACCACCAGTAGGGATAATTGTCCAGACGTTATTAGTCATACTCTTGGTCAGCTCTTTTTAAGAGTTAGCGCCACCGCCTTGCTCACGTTTTTATCCAACACGCTGGGCAAGATTTTGTCTACAGAGAGTTGGTCGTTGGCAATGTAGTTTGCCAAGGTCTCTGCCACGGCAAACTTTATCTCATCGGTCACTTTTCTTATTTTGTAATCTAGTAAACCTCTAAACAGTCCAGGAAAAACTAGGACGTTATTTATTTGATTTGGGAAATCGCTTCTTCCGGTGCCAACAATAAATGCGCCGGCTTGCCTTGCCTCCTCGGGTGGTATTTCGGGGGTTGGGTTGGCCATAGCAAAGACAATTGCTTTTGGCTTCATGGCCGAAACGTATTCCGGTTTGAGTGCGCCGGCTACACTTACACCAATAAATACGTCGGCGCCGACCAGGGCTTTTTTTAGTCCGGCGGTTACATTTGCGCTGTTGGTTATCTCTAGCATCTGCTTTTTTACCTCATTTAGGTCCGATCTATCCTTCGAAATTACACCTTTAGAGTCTACGAGTTTTAGTTCTCCTACGCCATAAGCGTGTAAAAGTTTAGCGGTTGCAATTCCTGCTGCGCCCGCACCACATATAACAGCACTGATGTTTTCTTTGTGTTTACCGGCAAGTTTTAGACTGTTGATTAGCGCGGCAAGTATCACAATGGCTGTTCCGTGCTGATCGTCATGAAAAACAGGAATGGTTAGATCTTTTGCCAGCTGTTCTTCAATTTCAAAGCATTTGGGTGCACAAATGTCTTCCAAATTAATGCCGCCAAAAGTAGGGGAAATAGCCTTTACAGTATTAATTATCTCGTCGGTGGCTTGGGTGTTTAGGACTAGTGGATACGCATCAACCCCGCCAAATTCTTTAAAGAGCAGCGCTTTGCCCTCCATTACCGGTAGCGCGCCGTATGGTCCAATGTTGCCTAAGCCCAGCACCGCCGATCCATCAGAAACAACGGCAATAGTGTTACCTTTAATCGAGTACCTGCCCGCCTTTTCCGGTTCGTTAGCCAATAGCTCCGAAACCGCCGCCACGCCCGGTGTGTAGACTATACTTAAGTCGTCCTTTGTAATTAGTGCGCCGAATTTGCTTACAACCTCAATTTTTCCGCCCGTTTCCCCATGCTTTTTAATGGAAGCTTCTTTATAGTCCATCTAAAGATTATATAATGGCTGTATGATTCCCGTCACTTCAATTGCCCAGTTCGGACGAGAAGCGGTAGATACCATTCACAAAGTAACAACCGAGGGTTCATTTCTCGCCGGTAAGGCAACGCGTAGTATAGAAAGTGTAGGGAAAAAAATAAAACCGCCAATTAAACCGTGGGAGAAATATAGCCCGGCTCAGGAGATAGCAGACATTCTTAGTGCGCCAAAGGATGAAAGATTAGGCAGGCTAGGAGAAGCAAAAGAACGGCTTAAGTTCTTTATGAATGGAATGGTAAAAACAGAGGATTTTCTTGTTAGAACTATTGAAGAGACCCCCGATCAAGCAGTAGACGTTCTTGCCGCGAAAGCTCGGGAGTATATGCACATTTACGGTGGTGATAATTCAGTGTTAACACACTACATCGAGAAGTGTGTTGCCGCTTATGGGGAGCGAAGATTAGCTATACTCAAAGTGCTAGAAAAATACCCCGATAAGAACGCACTGTTTGAAGGTTTGTTTGGTAAGTCACCAAATGGCAATATTGAAGTGGAAGTTAGTCCGATCACAATTGGCGTTGCTTGCCATAATACTGAGGATTTTGCATATGCTGTTGGGGGGTCGTATTCATCACGGCCAATAGAGGGGTTGGCTGCGCTTGCGGCTAGTGGTGCTGTAACTGGGAGGCTATTGCCAGAATGCCTTGAGCCTGACTTGAAAAATGCTGTTGCTGTGATGAGTGGCAGTCAAAAAGCTATTAAGGACATGTGGGTTCATGAAAACGTTCACGCACTAAGATCGCTGGAGCTTAGTGTTGGGGATATTCAGCCAATAGAATACGCTGGTACGCTCGATCTCACGCCCCCAAAGGAGTTTTTTGAGGAGATTGGCAAGATGCCTATGGAGGAGTTTGAGAGGAGAACAACCCGGTATTTTACAGATGCCAGAGACGGCTTTTTTATGTATAGGGGCGCCCAGGATGAGTTGTTGGCTTATCTGGTGCAAAAAAACGATCCGGAGCTTGCATATGTGCATACGAAGTTACCTGTATATAGTTATAGCGACAAATTGCGCGGGCGGCTGAAGTACGAAATTGATAAAGCAGGCTTAGACGATTCTAGGGCCTTTATAGCCAGAGGCATTGTGGACGATGTTTATGGTTATAAGTATGATAAGTTGCTAATAGACTCGGTTGGTACTCTTGAACGTTTTCATAAGAAAGGCTATTCCTACAAAGAAATCGCTTTTGCTTTCTCGCGCGTACCCATTTCCAGGTGGGAACGGGAGTCACGCAGATTTTTTGACTAATTGACTAAAACAATATGTTGCAACAACAGCCAAAGTCCGTTGTTCTCGAAAAAGGGTATATAAATGTTTACTGTACTGGCTGTCTAAATTAACGTTAAAACTGCCCAAAACATTGTCCGCTTTTACACGCCCACACGTTATTGAAATACTAAGGAAGTAGATGGTTGATATAATGATTCTTGGCGGAAGGCGTGGGACGTACTTGGAACTTTTTTATTAAACTATCTAGTTTCCGCTCTTTATTCTAGCTGACGACCCTTCAGTTTCTTGTATCCATTCTGGTTGATTTCTCATCCTTTTAATACGCCATTCAGGTGGTACTAGCTTTTTAAAAGCATACGCACCAAAAACTCTTTGAGTGCCCACACCGAATTTCTGAATCAATTCCACGGCTTCCGGGTTGGGTTCTTCTCTTGTAGCCTGTTCTATTAAAGGATCGAGGTTAGAAACTAAAGCCCGTATACCGTAATATATGGAAGAGACAGGTACTAGTCGGAATGGGACTTTAAAAGCAGTTTCAGTATCTTCCTCGTCAACACCTAAGTTAAAGCATTTAATCCCGTCAACGATTTTTACATCTCTCACAGGCAGCACAATCCCGTTTGTTTGATCCACGTAGTAACCCCTTGTGACTTACAGTAGCGTGTGATATTGGGCCAGGAGATCCAAATTCCAGTTCTTCTTCGGGTATTCCAGATTTTGTTAAGGCTCTAGCTAATACCAAAGAACCTAGAGCACAGTTTGTTCTACCTACTTTTAATGCTGTAATAGGCCAGCAGTCTTTCCAGCAACCCTTCACCTTTTGATTTTTCTTCAGGTGTTAATAGATACTCCATACCTAATACTGGTGTTCCGGTCATCTGTTCCCAGGGCTTGTTAAAAAAGTCCTTTTCAAATTGTTGTTCGGGAGTTAGGGTTTCGTGTCTTGGGGGCATAACTTCAACACCATCAGAACTTTCTGCTGATTCTTCACTACTTATCATGAGATAAATATAGCATGGCGGAGGGTGTGGGATTCGAACCCACGGCCCGCATTTCTACGGGCACGGTTTAGCAAACCGCTGCCTTGGGCCACTCGGCCAACCCTCCCCGGCAATGAGAGTATTATACCTTATGGTATTTGTTTTATAATTCGAGCATGAAACCGGCAGTCAGCACTAAACAGACGTCAACAGCCATTAAGGATTTCAAAAGCGTGGTCGCTTTCTATAAAACCAACTCACAAACAGTGCTTTTGATCGCTCTTGTCTGTTTTATTGGATATGTTTGGGGGCTGGGCGGTCAGTTTATCAAGGGCGATGATACTGGACTTATGACCAACCCTGTCATACATGACTACGGTGAGTCACTAAAAACCTACTCACTAAGTACTATTTTGGTTTCCACTATTTACCAAGTATTTCGATTAAATCCGTTTCCTTATCATCTGGCGATACTGCTTTTTCATATTGCCAACGCCCTTTTGGTCTTGCTACTCGTGTTTCTACTTATGGGCAAGCGGTATGCTTTAGTCTCGGCTCTACTATTTGCCGTTTTGCCGGCTGGCGGTGAGGCGGTATTGTGGTTAAGCGGTATGGGCTACGTTTTTTACGCTTTTTTTGCCTACTTAATAATTATCGGCTACTTTATCTTTAAGAAAACCGGTTCGCGCACTGCTTTAATCTTTTCTCTCACCTGTTACTTGCTTTCTTTGGTGTTGCTTAAAAGCACCTGGCTGCTTACAGTCCCGTTTATTATCATAGCTTTAGACCTGTTTGATGGCTCCAAACTGAATCTTAAGACTATAAAGACTAAATGGAGTTATGCTGGCTACATTGTGATTTCCCTGCTCTTTTGGCTTGTTTGGGTAAGTTGGCAGTTTTCTACTCGCGTAACTGCTTTAGTCACTGATTACTACTACAGGTCGGAAGACTCTGCACCATTAGTACAAAGAGTTCCTTACACCCTCTCTAAAGCCTTTGAGCTGTACGTTTTTCCAGTGCAATTAAGTTTCTATCACGAGGAGCCGGTTTCCCAACCGATTTTTATCCTAATGAACGTGTTTATCATTGTTCTAGCTATTACTCTGACCTATCTGCTGTACAAGCGCTCCGCCGTTTTGGGCATTGTTCTTGCAATTATTGCGTCCATCCTGCCCACCCTAAGTCCCGTGCAGGTTGCGTGGTTTATCTCCGACCGGTATTTGTATCTAGGTGGGGCTTTTGTTGCGCTTCTGTTTTCTCTAATACTTTACAAACTGGAAGATAAAATCAAGCTAAAAAACCTGGCTTTGTATGTCACTGCGCTCTTAATTGCTTTGTATTCAGTCAGACTGGCTGTTAGGGCGTACGACTTTAGGACCAGCAAAAACCTATGGTTAGCAACGCAAAAAACAGACTCCCACAGCTATAGAATCTACAACAACCTTGGTGACGAGTTTTCCACCGAACAGAACTGGCCGATGGCAATTGCAAGTTTTAGTAAGTCGGTTGAATTAAACCCCAACTATGCCGACGCTATCCATAATCTAGGCCTTACCTACATGAAAATGGGGGACCTTGAGAACGCTAAAAAATACCTGCTGGAGTCCTACGCTAAAAACCCAAAGCTCTACCAGTCCTTAATTAGGCTTGCACAAATAGAGGAAAGTCAAGGCAACAAGGAGAAAGCTTTAGAGTATTACACCAAAGCTATAGAGTTAAACCCGGAACTGCGGGTTAACCAGTAACCCTTTTTCTTTTCTGGATTCGTCTTCTGATATCTTTTTTCTTTTGGGCGTCGCGCTTTTTCTTTTTTAAAGCCATATTAGTTAACCAATTTGACGGAGAATTTCATACGCTTCACATTTCCGTTGGCGTCTACTATCTCTAGCGTACCGTTTTCCCGATAATAGTCAACCAATTCCTGTGAGAGGATCTCTCGGTTTTCCTTTATTTCCTGTATCTTTTCTTTAATCTCAACTTGGTAACCTTTAACCACACCAGTGGCCATGATTCGACCCTTCTTTTCTTTGTGATCCTTTTTTGTTTCCTCCCGCTCCTCCAGGAATTTGCCGTAGTTGGGATCGTCTTGCAGCGCCCCATCCAGGTCGTCTTTGAGTTTGTTCAGCTCTTTCAGCAAGTCGTCCAGAATTTTTAATCTTTTTTGAATTACAGAAGTAGTATCGCTCATTCGGATTACATTATAGTACTCGGGAGTTTTTTTCAAGGCTAATGTATAATTTGCAGGTTGACTTGTGGTCGGCGGGTTAATTATCGGGGTGTGGCGCAGTTGGCTAGCGCACCAGTATGGGGTACTGGGGGTCGGCAGTTCGAGTCTGCCCACCCCGACCAACTAAAGTGAAACAGAGGTATAATGTTGCTATGACAGATTTCAACATAAAAGAAGCTAGGCAACTTATTAAGGATAAACCATATCTTATGTGGTCAACTAAAAGCTATGACGAATTGTCCCCGCAAAGTATTTTAGAGAGCGTAATAAACTACGGAGATTGGCCGGATTTTGAGAGACTTATAGCAATATTTGGGTTAAAACAGAGTTCAGAATTGTTTAAAGATATCAAAAACAAACGAAGAACAAATCTAAGACCTAAAACAGTCAATTATTTCACTAAATATTTTGAAAAACATGCATAAAGAGATACTTATTGAAAGTCAACTAGAATTGTTACCTCTAGTAAAAAGCTTTTCGGCAAGCTTTGGACTTGTTGGAGGAACAGCGGTAGCGTTGCATCTTGGCCACAGACGATCTATTGATTTTGACCTGTTTATTGATAAGGAGTTTTCGAGCAAGTCAATAAGGGAAAAAATTAAAAGGAATTGGTCGATCCAAACCGTCATTGTAGATGAACATGGCGAGTTCACACTAGTTGTAAATAATGTTAAACTAACTTTCTTTAGATTCCCTTATAAGATAAACTATTATGATCAGTTTGAAAATGTTATAAGAATTCCTGATATAGTAACCCTTGCCGCAATGAAGGCGTTTGCGCTTGGAAGAAGAGCAAAATGGAAGGACTACGTAGACATTTTCTTTGTGCTTAAAAGTTACGCCTTTGAAGAAATTGCTAGAAAGGCAAAGGAACTATTTGGCCCCGAGTTTAACGAGCGTCTTTTTAGGGAGCAGCTCTCTTACTACAAAGATGTTGACTATTCAGAAGCAGTTGAGTTTATGGGTGGCAGGGAAGTATCAAATAACGAGATACAACAAAGTTTAACTGAGTTAAGTTTAGCATAAATGTATCACCCAACTGTGGATCGGGTTAAAAACCTGTTAGCCAGCCATCAAATTGAGTTCGACTTTTTCGACCACGAACCCGTGCGAACCAGTGAAGAGGCGGCAAAAGTGAGAACTGGCTACTCCATTAACCAGGGGGCAAAAGCCCTAATTGTAAAGGTAACGGGCAGAGTCGGAGTAGAAACCTACTTGATGCTGGTACTACCGGGAGATAAACGGTTTGACAGCAAATTAGCAAAGAGCTCTCTAGAGGCTAAAGCTATGCGTTTTGCAACCGAGGCCGAAGTCTCTTCACTAACTCAAGGTGTGCAAGTTGGGGGAGTGCCGCCATTTGGGAGTTTATTTAGTCTACCGACCTTTGTTGATCCGTTGGTTTTGGCAAACGAGAAAATAGTCTTTAATGCTGGTGACAGGTGCGCCAGTATTGGAATAGCATCACGGGATTATCTTAAAGTCGAAAACCCCACAGTGCTTGCTATTGTTTCAGACTAGGTTTATGCGTGTTGAGTTTGTGGTTTTACCAGTTTAATTAAGTCAAATACTAAAGATATCCCTAAGCACAGCCCAGCCACCAGCGCCCAGTTTTTTACGCCTATAGGTGTTGTCTCAAAAAAGACATTAAGTGGTGTATAGATAATAGCTATAGTTGCTGTGAGTGACCCTAGAGCGGCCCAAACAAGCGGCATGTTCACAAAAGGCGATCGACTTAACACGGGCTTTCTAAAAGATCTAAAAGTGAATGCCGTTATTACCTCCACACATATCAGCGTTGCCAGAGTGGTAGTTGCGGCTAGTGTGTTGTTTTGATTCCAAACATTAAAGCTAAAATAGCTCGCCGCCAGGGTAAAAACTGCCATTACGGTTCCTGACAGCACTAACGTTCCCAGCGTAAATCTGTTAATAATTTTTTTGCTGTTTATGGGTTTGCCTAGCATTATGTCGGGCGAGGTTGGGTTAAAGCCTAGAGTAATCGCCGGAATACTGTCTGTAACCAGGTTCATAAACAGAATTTGTATCGCTGTAATAAGAGGTATATGCCAGCCGAGGAAGGGCGCAACCAGCGTGCCAATAAATAATATTGCCAGTTCGGCAAAATTACAGCCAAGCTGATAAGTAACAAACTTTTGAATGTTGTTAAAAACCGCCCGCCCTTCCTTTATTGCGGCAACGATTGTTGAGTAGTTATCGTCTTTTAGAGTAATATCAGCGGCGGCTCTGGAAACGTCTGTACCGTTTCTGCCCATCGCAATGCCAACGTGCGCCTCTTTCAGCGCGGGTGCGTCATTAACCCCGTCGCCTGTCATGGCAACAATATGGCCGTTTTGTTTCAAAGCTCTTACTATTCTAATCTTGTGTTCCGGACGCACCCGCGCGAATATCCTGATCGACTCTACAATCTTGGCTAGCTCCTCATCGCTTAGATCGTCCAATTCCACGCCTTCCATACTTTTGCCTTCCAGTCCTATTTGCCTACCGATAGATATTGCGGTGCCAATATTGTCGCCTGTAACAATTTTGGTTTCTATGCCAGCCTTCGCCGCAACTGCAATCGACTCCGTTACCCCCTCGCGTGGGGGGTCTTCCAGTGCCAGAAGACCCAAAAGGACTAAATCCTCCTCTTTGTAGTCATACTTGGTGATGCTAAACTCCTCGACCCGTTTGTACGCCAGGGCCAAAGTCCGATACGAGGCTTTTGCTAACTCGTCAACAAGAGTTTTAATTGTGTTTCTGTCAGATTCAGTCAGAGAATTTTCCATACCCCGCCTGGCCACCAGGGTGCATTTGTTTAGTATCATTTCTGGCGCGCCTTTAGCATAGATGACCCTTTCCACCCCTTCCTCAACCAGCACTGACATAGCTTTTCTTTCGGAACTAAACGGCAATTCTTCCAATCGATTTAGTTCTAAGTCCTCTTTGTACAAGCCGGTTTTTGCCCCCAGCACCAAGAGTGCCGCCTCCGTGGGCGAGCCTAGTATTTCCAGGTCCTTGCCGTTCTTTCTATTGCTTATGATGGCATCGTTGCAAACAACGCAGCATTTGATAAGTCGTTGCATCTCTGGGGTTAGGTTATTTGGTTTTATTTCGTTAGGTTTACCGGCTTGAGGTGGCAGCAGTAAAATGGATCCCGCCAACTCCAGACCGGCGCCCGTGACCTCATACATGTCCTCGCCGCAAAAAATTCTTTTGACTGTCATATGTCCGGTGGTAAGCGTTCCGGTCTTGTCTGAGCAAATGACTGTGGTTTCGCCCAGAGTTTCGATTACGGACATTCTGTTGACAATTGCGTTATTTCTGGCCATTTTTGAGGCCCCAAGTGCAAGAGTCGTTGTTAGAACCACCGGCAGTCCCTCCGGAAAGGATGAAACAGAGAGGGCAACCACAAGGATTATGATTTCTGTAAGATTTGCCCAGTCTAAAACAGGATTTCTGGCGAACATAAGCCCGCCTGTAGCGATTGACACAAGAATACCTGCGATTACCATATACTTTCCAATCGCGTTCACCTTCTTTTGGAGAGTTAGTTCTTTTTCGGCTGTGGATATTAAAAGAGCTATTTTACCAAATCTGGAGTTCATGCCGGTATGTAAAACTTGTGCAACACAATGCCCGCCCACAATAAAAGTGCCCATATAAACGGTGTTTGACTCGTCACACTTTTCTGCGTTTTCACACACGTTTTTTGCTATCTCCTTGGACTCTCCTGTTAAAACGGCCTCATTTACGAGCAGCGACTTTTGCTCCAACACTGCAGCATCGGCCGGCACTCTTTCCCCATTTCTTAAGATCACAATGTCGCCGGGAACCAGCTCCGCACTTTGTAGCTGTTGTTCTTTGCCATCCCTTACAACCAGTGTGACCGCCGTAAGCATGTTCTTAAGGGCTGAAACGGCCCTCTCTGCTTTATATTCCTGGATAAAGCCGAAGAAAATAACCACTAAAACTACCGCAAACAGGGCATACGTAGTTTCGATTTTGCCTATGGCAAAAGAAATGGCGGCAGAAAACGCCAGAAGATATACAATAAAGTTCCCTTTAATCTGCCTTAGGAGAATTTTTAGGGCTGTTGAGTGACTTGCGTCATTAATCTTGTTTGGACCGTACTTTACCAACCTCTTTTGCGCTTCCGAGGTGGCAAGTCCATAGAAACTTTGGGGCATGGCTTGATTATATAATAAAGTTGAGTAATAAAGTCGACTAAGAAACTCCGCTACAGCAAGAAGAAGGTCAGAATCAGTATTGATACCAGCAAAAGGCCGTATACAGCCAGTCCTACTCTGTCTGGTCTTTTTTTGAAGGCCCAAAACCAGTCATTGGTACTTTTATACTCTAAATGTTGTTCGGCTAGTCTATACATGGAGTTTATGTAAATGGCAATTACAAAAGCCTTGGCAAAGTTGCTGGCCGTGGAAGACACCACAAGGATAGAAGCTCCACCTAGCACCAGTTGAAAAATCACGCTGTTCAGAGTTCTTTCCTTAAGGTCATTTTTGTGATAGTAGATATAGTTGGCCAAACCCTTTAGGTCTTTGTGCTTGACAAAGCCCTGCACACTTAGTGAGAACTCTGCCTTAGGTTCCAGAAAGTAGGAATGGATTAGGTAGTCCAGATCCAGAAAAAAGCAGCCACCTAGTGAACCTAAGATCACAAAGGCAATCTGCAAAGGATCTTTTTCAACCGTAAGCGCCAGAAAGGTGATCGTGACAAGGACAGAAAGCAGCAAGGGGAACTTATACAAATCGCCAATTTTTCTGAGCATTAAACAGATTCTAATCTCTTAGCGAGGGCAATTCAAGCCGTTTTGCTTGGTTCTTTTTTAAGTTCTGTTAGTTTCCACATGAATGTTTTACCGAGTCCTAATCTTTTGTCGGTGTCTAGGGTAAAAGCTAAGGCGGTGTCTAACAGCTCCCTTTTTTCCAGCTTTGCCAATTTTATGTATAGAGTTCGGTGTTTGGTGTCGCGCAGAGTCTCCGCCAATTTATTGCCGTACGCCTGAAACTCGTACTTGTTTCTGGGGTCTTTGGCAAGCTGTCTGCTTTGTAAAATATCGGAAACTGACTTCATTTGTATTCAGTTAGCTAGCTGTATTCAGCTTGCTAGCTGTAAACCTGATTGTGGGCGATATCTCCTATAAACGGCAGTCGATATTCCTCGTTGCTATAAGCTTTCCACATTACTATGACCCAAACAGCAACCCCAACTAC
>Ga0209211_10001768_pt1 | contig 39402 bp, 41 predicted proteins | sample RifGroA2_FD_183992 | JGI IMG/M metagenome (GOLD analysis project Ga0209211, IMG submission 183992) | Groundwater microbial communities from Rifle, Colorado, USA - Groundwater A2 (SPAdes) (version 2) | ecosystem: Environmental > Aquatic > Deep subsurface > Groundwater | place: Rifle, Colorado...
TATTTTAAAGTAATCGCAACGACTCGAGGCATTGGTTGGGCAATGCTTTATTATGATAGAAAAGAAAATAGATTATTAACTACATGGATAGATGAACAACACTTCGGTCAATTGCAAGATTGCGCGCTCATCTTAGCTCTAGATATGTGGGAACACTCATTTGTTTTTGACTATCAACCAAGTGGCAAGAAACAATATATTGAAGATTTTTTTGATAATCTTAATTGGGAAGTTGTAGAAGAAAACTTTAAAAAGGCTCAGTAAAAAAAATTCTTAATATTTTTACCAAAAAATTTATAAATAAAATAGAGGTAAATTAAAATTGTTAAAAATAATGGGAAACTCGGAATAGAAAAAGAAGCAAACGGAAAACGAGAAAGAAGATTAACCACTCCGAGTTCATAATGAAGAAAAAGGTACGAAATATAACCAACCGGAACCGCAAAAAAAGAAGAAATAATTCCAACAAAACCGGTCAAAAATCCAAAGACCATAGTAATTGGGATGAAAGGAAGAATCAGAACATTCGTAAACAAAGCAACTAAAGAAAGATTGCCCATTTTGTATAGAATAAAAGGCAAAACAAAAATATAAGCGGAAAAAGTAACCGTGGCAACATCTCGTAAACCAAATTTTGGTGTTACCCATAAGAAATATTTTTCAAGCTTAGGTACTAAAAAAATAACCGCCACCGTCGCCAGAAAAGAAAGCTGAAAAGAAACATCATATCGGAGCAAGAATGGATTAAGCGCAATCATTATTACTCCAGCCAGAATAAGCGCTCGCGCAACATCATAATTCCTGCCCGTCGCGCGAGCAATAAGCGCCAAAGATGCCATTATTCCAGCCCGTACGGCCGTAGATTGTCCGCCTGCCATCAGGACAAAAAGAAAGATTCCTAAAATACCTGCGCCAAATCCAAGGTTGCGAGGCAAAAATGCGAATATCTTCATAATCCATTCAGCGACAATCGTCACATTGTATCCGGAAAGCGCCACAATATGGATAGTTCCAGTATCGATAAATTTCTGACGCATTTCTTGGGGAAAAGAAGAACGTTCACCTAAGATTAAACCACCCATCAGGAGTGATTCTGGATGAGAAATAACTAAATTCATTTTGCTCAAAAATTTTTCTTTAATAAAAAATAACACGCTCTTAATTTTATTCCCCTGACCCCGCGAAACAATCTCGATATCTACATAATTCATTACGTAAAAAATTCCGTCTTTTCTTAAAAAATTTAGATAATCGAAATTTTTACCTTGGTCAGTAATAAAATTCTCCGGTTTTTCCAATTTTCCAAAAAATTTTACCTTATCGCCATATTTAAAATCTTCATTGAAGTTTACAGTGGCCAAAATTTTAGTTTTGGCGGTAGAAGACCTTGCCTTAAGGGAGTCCAAGGCAAGGCCTTGAGGAGCTAAAACTTCAACAGTCAATTTCTGATTATTTTCTCGAAGATCCGGCTCATCTACAATAATTCCGGAAAAAGAAACTTTTTGGCCTACCTGCGATTCAAAAATACTAGACGCAGAAACATCAACCATTTGGAATCTAAAAACTCCAAAACAAAATATTAAAATAAAAATAGAAATTACAATTCCCCAGTTGTTTTTTGAAACAAGTGTAAAAAATAAAAATAAGGCAACACTAATTACTCCAAATAAAATCATTAAATATAAATTAACAAAGAAAAAAGAACGCCAAAGCACCCCAAATATAAAACCAAAACATATTGCATAAAAAATTCTATCTTGCATTTATAAATTAAATCAAAATATCTTTTTTTAATTTTAATTCTACGGAAACACCTTCGGCAAAACTTGTCGCTATTTCGTCAGCCCGATCATTGTATTTATTTTCATTATGTCCTTTCACATAAGTCCACTTTAGTTCCCGCCTCTTCGGCGGGCAAGTTAATTCTTGGGTAAGTTCATAGAGTTCTTCCCAAAGTTCTCGATTCAAAACCGGCTTTCGATTCGCATTTCGCCAATTATTTTTCTGCCAATTGAAAATCCACTCGGTGATTCCCAATATCACATATTTTGAATCAGAAACAATTTCCAGTACCCCCTCCTCACTCCTCCCCCTAATGTAGGGGGAGGTTGGGTAGGGGTATAGACCACTATTTTTCATATATTTCAACGCCTCAATCGGCGCAGTTAATTCCATTTGGTTGTTGGTTGCATGTTCTACCCGTCCACCAATTTCAAAGACCCCCTTGCCAAACAAAACGACAGCACCCCAGCCAGCCTTTCCCGGATTCCCCTTTGCCGCCCCATCCGTATAAATTTTTACTTTATCTTGTTTTATCATAAAATTATGAAATTGGTGGCTGTTTTATTTCTCCCTTTATCACCTCGCTCTGAAATTCTTTCTGCTCTTTTAATATTCCCTCGTCATCTCCTTTTTTGTGACCTTCCAGCCAATGTATTCCTTCTTTTAATTTAAATTCTTCGGCTTTTTTAAATTTTTCTTTTATTTCCGTCGGAACCAAAGAATCAATAAAAATAATACCATCGATTGTGCCAAAAACATATTCCGCGTAAAGTTTTACTCTTTCGCTAAAAAACTCGCTGGTAACAATTATGATATCAGATAGATTCGATTTTCCTTTTTTAATAAATTCTTTCAAGTAACACAATTGTTCTATTGTGCTTGTGGTAGTTTCTTCGGTTATTATTTTGGTGTTTTTAAGCTCTGCGCTAAAATTTTTTTCCAAATATTCTTTCATGGCTGAGGCCTCAGAAATTTTATTCTCCTTAAGATTGCCATATAGGGAAGAACCCATTAACAACAACATGGAATCCTTGTATTTACTGCACAGATTCGCAGTATCTGCTAAACGATTTTTCAAAACAGGATGTATCGAATTATCTAGTTGTAAATGATACCCTAGACACACAATCAATTTTGACATGGTTTTATTGTATCAAATTTTCAAAACTTAAACAAAACTCCACACCCAAATGTTAACATTTTCTGCTATCGCTAAATTTGTTAACATTTTTATAATTATATGCTATGCTTATTTTATGAGTCTTGTAAGTAAAATATTACGGGAACTTTGGAACACTTCCCTATCATATAAGGGTGTAAGAGTGAATCTTTTCGGTATCCCCATTTTAAAGAATCATTCATATGGTACTATGCAAGTTACACTTTCTCGCTTGCGAAAAAATGGGATCATCAACAACGGAGATAAGGGTTGGTATCTAACTTCGGCTGGTAAAAAATACATGAAGATAAAACTTGACTCTTTGGAACAATTCCCAAATTCATTTAAAAAAGACGCACCTAAAAATCTTATTGTTATGTTTGATATCCCAGAAACTAAAAAAGCTGAGAGGGAATGGTTTCGTTGGCATTTAAAAAAATTTCATTATGTAATGATTCAAAAAAGTGTCTGGGTCGGACCTTCACCTTTGCCAGAAGAATTTATGGATTATATTAAAAAAATCAAACTAAGAGATACGCTAAAAACTTTCAGATTGGCTAGATCTTATGACTTTAAAAGACAAAATTAAACTATTAATATTATCTGCGATAGCAGAGTTTGTTAATATCATACGATATCAATAATTCTTAATCTCAGCTCTTCCCTTCCTCTAAATCTAGACAGATCAAAAGTGGCGAGCAATTTTGCATTGCGGCCTTCCTCTAATTTATTTTTAAAAGAATCAATGCCGGAGAAAAAAGAAACCGCTTTGGCTCGACCGGAAGTGTCAGAAAAAACAATCTCCAGATGTTCGCCAGAACCATTCTTGCCAAATCTTTTTATCTTTTCTATCTTGACACCTTCAAAAAGAAAAACTGGTTTTGGATTGCCAAAACCAAAAGGTTCCAGCTTTTCTATTTCCCGCCAGTTTTCTAGATTGATGTCGGAAAGAGAAAGTTTCACATCAAAATTTACCCCTACCTGGCCTCCCCCTATATAGGGGGAGGTGCTGGAAGCGGAGGGGGTATCTTGTAGCGTGGTAATTTTTTTGAAATTTAGAGATAATGCCTCTTCTAGAAAATGGATTTTATCTGTGTGTACTGTAAAACCTCCAGCGAGCTCGTGACCGCCAAAATCTATAAACGATTCGCGAGTCACAGTCATCAGCTCGACCACAGATACCGAGCCATCACTCCTGCACGAACCTTTTATACAATCATTTTCATCTTTACCCCAAACAAAAACTGGCTTTTTGTATTCATCAGAAATTTTTCCAGCCACCAATCCTAAAATACCTATTCGCCACTCTGGATTTCCTATCACCATTACTTCTCGCGCTTTATGTGTTTCACTTTGTTCTAATTTCTTATTTACTTCTCGCATTATTCCTTTCACAATATTTTTTCTCTCATCATTTATTTTAGACAAATGATCTGCAAGCATTCCTCCCTCCACTTCATCTAGCGTCGCCAGAAGTTCAAAAGCTCGCATCGGGTCATCCATTCTAGATGCGGCGTTTAGTCTGGGTGTTACCATAAAACTAATGTCGTCTCCCGATAAATACTTCTGCTTAATGTTCATTTTCGCCAGCAGTTTCTGCAAGCCCGGACGAGGGGATTTCCTTAGAACTTTCATTCCGAAATAAGCGATGGCTCTGTTCTCCCCCGTAAGTGGAACCATATCGGAAAGGGTTGCAAGCCCTACCATGTCCAGCATCCATTTTTCTTCGCCTCCTTTGATTTTGTAATATTCACCATACTTTTTCAAAAAACCCTGAACGAATTTAAAAACAACCCCCGCTCCACACAGCATTTTCCCCGGATAACTGTCCGTTTTCGGATTTAAAATTGCATAAGCGCGCGGAAGAATAGCTTGAGGTATATGGTGATCGGTAATAATTACGTCAATTCCATCTACTTCGGCTTGCACTACTTCAGCAATTGCCGTAATCCCAAGATCAATAGTTATCAGAAGTTTCACCCCTGCCTTAGCGAATTTTTTTATGGCGTCCAAATTTAGCCCATAGCCTTCTGAATTTCGCTGTGGAATGTAAATTGTATAATTTTTGTATCCCAAAAGAATGAATAAGTCATTTAAAATGACCGCGCCGGGTATGCCATCACAATCGTAATCTGCATAGATAATTATTTTTTCTTTGTTTTCGATTGCTTCAAAAAGACGGACACAAGCCTTCTCCATATCTCGCATCAAAAAAGAATCGTGTAAATCTCGCTGATAATCTGGATTCAAAAAAATATCTTTTTGTTCAGGTGTAATACCCCTTTTTTCAAGCAAAATATCAAGTAACGAAGACATGAGAGAAATTTTAGCATAAATAAGTTATAATAACGATATTATGGAAAACTGTATTTTTTGTAAAATAGCTAAAGGTGAAATTCCTCATAACAGATTCTACGAAAATAAAAATTTCGTTGCTTTTTTAGATATTAACCCTGTCGTAAAGGGCCATGCATTGCTTATTCCTAAAAAACATTCAGTCTGGATGCAAGAGACAGACGATAAAATAATCTCGGATATATTTAAGCTAGCTAAAAAAATAATGCTAGCAATGAAAATGAGTTTGGGTTGTGACTATGTGCAAGTTTCCATTGTCGGAAAAGATGTTCCTCATTTTCATATCCACCTAATTCCAAGGCACTTCAATGATAATTTACCTCAATTTTCAACCATAAAATACAAAGATAGAGAACCAAACGAAATAGTCAGAAAAATCACTCAAGCGCTTTGATAGAGTACGAGCTTTCAATCTTCCTTTTTAGTTTTTTAGTATTACCGTGCGACAGCATTCCCAGATATGAATTTTTGGATTCTTCTTTTAAATTTCCTTTTAACTTTTTCAACATCCTTCTTTTAGTAGCTGTCCGTAAGACTCTATGCTCTGGAAAATGCACCCAGCCCAAGAAATCAATACCAGAAGCAATTGTTTTGATGAAAACTTTATCCGGATGCAATTGCAATTTTAGTTCTTTTTGTAAAAAATCAGAAATCCTTGGAATTAAATTTTCAAGACAATTCTTGTCGTCACTTAATATAACAAAATCATCTGCGTATCTAATATAATGTTTTACTTTTAATTCTCTTTTCGCAAACTGATCAAATTCATTCATATAAACATTTGCTAAAAGCTGACTTGTTAAATTACCGAGTGGTAACCCCGTTTTGCATATATCAGCCATGGCGTAAATATGCCTTGGAGAAGAAAAGCTATCTATCACTTGTGAAAGTAGCCAAAGTATATCCGTGTCAAAGACCGTCTTTGACAGTATTTTCTTTAAGATATTATGATCAATATTCGCAAAGAATTTCTTGATGTCACACTTCAAAACCCAAGCTGTTCTCGTGTGATTTTTTGATACTCGGTAAGCAAAATTCCTAAACCTGTTTATCGCTTTATGTGTTCCCTTATTTTTTTGACACGAATACGAGTCGGCAATAAATGTCCTATCAAAAAACGGGTAGAGCGCTCGATAGATAGCGTGATGTAGCAATCTGTCCCGAACTTTCGCTTTATGAATGTCTCTTGGTTTTGGGTCAGAAATCTTGAACGCTTCATATTTAGAATGTTTGTATGTTTTATTCACTAGGTCTTGGTGAAGCGAAATTATATTAGTCATTAGATTTCTCTCAAACTCCTGCACATCTTTGCGAGATTTTTTGCCAATTTTGAACTCCTCCCAAGCTAGGAGCAAATTGTCTAAAGAAATGATAGTATCATAGGTATGATTAAATCCAATACGGGACATATGCTTGATAATAATACCCCCCCCCCAACTTTTGCCACTACTGGCAAAAGTTAAAAGCTGTTATTTAGTCTGGATTACTTTTTACGAAACTTTGCCAAAAATTCACAAGTATACTTTAGGACAAAAGATTGATATTTTGTTTGTTGAGGTCATAGAGGCAATTTCCGTAGCCACTTTTTTATCTCGAGAAGAAAAACATCCTTGGGTTAGATTAGCAATCAGAAAGGTTGATACTTTGAAAATACTTTTGATGGTTTTGTGGGAAGCAAAATCAATAGATAATAAAAAATATATTGTTTTGTCTGTAAAAGTTGAAGAAATAGGAAGAATGCTTGGGGGTTGGAGTGGACAGCTCCTAAAACAAAACTCCCCGCCATAAAGACGGGGGAGAAATGAAGAGAGTTGCGAGCACGGCCACCCGATAGCGACGATTGAACCTGTTGTCAATCCAGTTGTAGTTCCGGTTCCACTTCGCACCGTCGCGATAGAGATACCTCACATAGCGGTTGCCGTTCGAGTTGCAGAAATGCGCATTTCACCTTCCATGCCACTGCCTCTCGAATAACTCTCGAGGCTGTATCAAATTTGAAATCATAATTTCCTAGTGAAATGCGCCAAGTATCTTCAATTTTTGAAGTGTCTACATACACCACGCTATTTGAAACCGTAGTCGCAAACACTCTGGATGTATGGATACTGGATTCGGTAGCGAGAAACCGTAATCTCCCGCATATTCACCTACTACCACAGACATTCTATCATATATAAAATAACAAAACCTCATACGATGTGTACGAGGCTAGAAGTTTGATACGCTATTCTCCCCAAGCGTTTGGCAAAAATTGCCGATCTAAGGACTAAGACCAAAGACTCAAGAGAGCTTAGGGTCAGAGTTTTGAGTGCTACTTGCGAGCACGGCCACCCGATAGCGACGAAGGAACCCGTCGTCAAGCCAGTCGTAGCACCGGCCCCACCCCGCACCGTCGCGACAGAGAGACCTCACAAAGCGGTAGCCGAGCGAGTAGCAGAAGACCGTCTTCGGAAAGACGATGACATCCACATCCTTCGGAAGGTATTTCCAGTTTTCGGGCTTTGCGTAGAAGTCGAACGCACAAGCGTTCATTGAGTCGAGCTTTTGAGCCCGAGCGATGAAGTCTTCACCGTCGAGCGTGTTTTCTTTCTCACCAAAAACACTGATCGTGGTGAGTCGCTCAGGATCAACCATCCCGCACCGAAGGTGCTGACTGATCGGATTTTCCTGGTCAGCCCAACTGGGAATTTCCGGCTCGTAGTCACAGTTGATGAAGTTCTTCACCAGCTCGAGCGCCTGTTGAAGCAGAGCTAGCACGCCATCAATGTGGAGGATCCCCTTAAGATACCTTTGGCGCAGTTCACTTTCGCGCCGTGTGTAGGTGTCAACCTGTTCCGCAGTGGGTTTCTGTTTCTGATCGTTGGTAACAGCCGTGGCCGTCATAACAATCCTTTCATTTTGTGTCCGATGTCTTAGAGACAGCAGACGGTTTTTGTTTACACTGGACACTTTGTCACAGCGTTTAGGAAGAAACATTTCCTCCCAAATTACTGTGACAAAGCATTAGTTTCGCAAGTAGTTTTAAAGAACCGTATATCTTTATATTATACACCCGATAGGTATTTTTGTCAATCTTTTAAAAAACCTTATAAATAAAGGCTTAAATAACATCACCCAAGCGCTTTGATTCCGGGCAAGGTACCGTTTGAAAGAAATTCCAATATTGCGCCACCAGCGGTGGATACGAAAGAAAATTTATTTAATCCAACTTTTTTAGCCACCGCCACAGTGTCGCCTCCGCCGATTATTGAAAATGCTTTTGACTGGCTGATTATTTTTGCTAATTCAATGGTCCCCTTAGTAAAACCATTTTCATAATTACCCAGAGGTCCGTTCCAAAGAATAAGTTTGACTTTTTTCACTTCTTTTTTTAAAATTTCCAGAGTCTCAGCGTTTGCATCCAAAGCGGTCGGGTCGCCTACCGGAAAAATTATTTTTGGATTTCTGGCAACGGGTATTTTCAGAGCTTTGACAACCAAGGCTCCACCGATAAAAATTTTATCAGCGATATTTAGAAATTTATCCAAGACACCTAATTTTGTTTCAAATTTTACTCCGCCTAAAATCAAGAGAAACGGGTGCTTCGGTCTAAAAGCAACACTTAAATTTTTAAATTCATTTTCAAATAGTAAACCCATATAGGACGGTAAATATTTTGGAATACCTATTATTGAGGCATGTTCTCTGTGTGAAACCGAAAAAGCATCATTCACATAAATATCTCCCATCTTTGAAAGTTTTTTAGCAAAAACGGGGTCATTTTTTTCTTCTTCCGGAAATTTTCGCACATTTTCAAAAAATTCTATTTTATCTTTTTCAAGTTTTGAAATTTCCCAAAAACGTCTAATTACCGGTTCCAAACTTGCACTACCATCTTCACCTAAATGTGTAATTAAAATTATTTTTGCGCCTTTTTTTAATAAAAATTTTATTGTCGGTAATGCCTTTCTGATTCTAAAATCATCTTCTACCTCCCCATTTTTAATGGGCACATTAAAATCTACCCGCAGGACTACCGTTTTGCTTTTTAGATCTTTTATTTGTTTAATGCTTCGCATATTTTTACAATTCCTATAAACTTTTTTGCATCCAAACTAGCGCGACCAGACAACAAACCATCCACTCCTCCATTCTGGAGAAAATCAGCTGCATCTTTTTCACTCACCGAACCACCATAAATAATTCTTATCCTGCCTGCGTCAGGACCAAATTTATCAGAAAGTATTTTACGAATAAAAATAGTCATTTCTCTAGAATTATCCGCCGTAGCATCTTTTCGATTAGCGGTGCTAGAAATTGCCCAAACTGGTTCATAGGCAATTATTATTTTCGAAATTGAATTTTTAGAAACTCCCACCAAGCATTCTTCTAGCTGTGTCTTAACTAAATTAAAATAACTATGACTTGCGTCACGCATACTCTCCCCGACGCACAATATTGGCCGAAGTCCCGCTTCAAGCGAGGCTTTTATTTTTTTATTAATTAACACATTTGTTTCTCCTTGCGTACGTCTTTCAGAATGACCTAAAATCAGATATCTGACACCTATGTTATAAAGCATATCCGAAGAAATTTCTCCAGTAAAAGGTCCCGAATCCATCCAAAAAGCATCTTGCGCGCCAAGTTTTATTTTGCTAGTTCGAATTTTTACCAGTTTTTCTAAGTAAATAAAAGGCGGACAAATTACAATTTCCGTTTTTTTAACAGAAGCTAGGTTCTTCGCTACATTAGCAAACAATCCTTCCGCTTCTTTTAGGGTAAGCGGATTCATTTTCCAATTGCCAATAATTATTTTCTTAGACATCTAGGAATTGTAACATATTAAATATTAAAAAATTTATTGACCTTCTTGCCAACCAATTATTTCGTATCCCCCTCCAGGACCTGACGTAAACAAAGTACTCATTAATCCAGTATCATAAATAATATTCGAGGAATTTCTAGCTCTTAGTTTATATCCAGTTACTTCTTTTAAAGTTGCGCTGTTATTTATATTTATCAAACCATGACCAGCATATAAAATTAAAGCCCCGCTAGAAGAATTATCCATCGAAATAGCTTCTTCGTTTCCTCCTAATTCAGCGCTGTTGTTTTGAGAGATTAAAAAAACAAACGAACCAGCAGATCCAGAACCAAAAAATTTAGAGCTATTTTCCAAATCGATTTTACTACTTGATGTCCTGTTGCTTGGATTATCAGCAATAATAACAACACTCTTGTTTCCTAAACCTGCCGAAGCTCTAATAATAGAGCCATTCTTTATCGAGACATTGCCAGTTACCCAGACTGAACCATTAAGAGTAACAGTAGGATCACCGCTAATTTCTAAATCACAATTTATTTTTTTAGGACCCAAGGTTGTGCTAGAAGTAATTCTGTACGGGCAAGGAGAACTGATAACTCCCCCCGCCAGAGCATCAGCCTCTAGTTCAGCAATTTGCTCATCTGAAATTGGTAAATCGGCCATAAGTTGGTCTGGACTATTTGGATAAGAAATTCCACCAACTGTGGTATTTGTTTTTACCGTATAATAGGCATCCATATCTACTTCAGAATTTTGGATTGTATGGGCATAAGCAGAGCCTGTAACATGAATATTATTTATCAATCCTGTTGCTCCACTTGAGACTGCGTCACCGTACACCGTATTGTCAGAAGCGGTAATAGTTCCGCTAGAATAGACATTGCCTGTTATGCTAGCGCTATTTTCCAAAACAAGCCCTCCTTGTCCAACCTGGACGCCATAATTAAAAGAAGCGCCTTGTCCAACAACAAGAGTGAGATTTACCCTTCGTTGCAAATTCCCAACATCTCCAAGCGAACTAATTTCTTTATTGCCAAGAACCGTGTCCGTTGTCGTCGTAACTGAATTAGAACCAAGCACGATTGTTTCATTATCAGAAATCGCCATATTATTTATTATCCGATAAAATGCATCTTCACTTCCTGACTCAGCTAAAAAATACGATTGTTTTGAATTCAAGTTTGCGCTAGCATTTTTAAATTCACGCACCGTGGGTCCGACTAATCCAGAAATTATGGCGAGAGAAATAAAAAGAAAGAAAACAACAGATATAAGCATCGCCGCCCCGCCGTTTTTTTTGATTTTTTTTAAATCTTTTTTCATGGTTTAATAACTGCCTCGAAGCACAATAGTATCGTAAAAATCGACTGTTCGATTTAATTTATCGTTATTGGATTTGATAGAGAGAACAATTTTCACGACCTTGCTTTTTGCCGTGGTAATGGATGTAAAAACAAGATTAGTTACTGCGATACTGGGTGAATTCAAATTTCCTATATTGCTACCAGTATCCCAAAGCTGAATATCAGAGCCAGCAAACTTAAATTCCATAGTTTCATTTACCCCAGTATTAAGCACTAGATCATTTATGCCAATTGAATTGATATCATTGGCTTGACGAATTTCTCTGGATATTCTTTCCATTATAGTTCCACTTTGGACAAACTCCGCTTGGATGGCAGTTTCTCTAAACGACCTGGACATTGTAATCATTGCGTTAATCACTATTAAAGAAAAAATAGCGAAAGAGGCAATATAAAAAAGAAGTTCTAGGACAGCGTAACCATTTTTCTTTTTATTGCTAATTAAGGTCATGAAAAAATATCCATTATATAAAATTGTAATGCTTTACTAATGGTCACCCCTCCTTCTAGCCAAGACACGGTTATTGTTATCAATTTTGTTCCAGGATCATTTGTTCCAGTGCTAGAAATATCTTTAGTGGTATTATCACGATTTACGCTAGAGGCAATAACTGTTCTGGTAAAAATACCTATTTGTTCGGAAGAATTAAGAGTAGCCACATTACTCCAAGCATTATCCCGCGCAATTCGCGCATCCTCCGCTCCTTCTTCGAGCAGAAAGGCGGCTTGCGTCGTATGAAAAGCTTGACGAGAAACATAAACAGATTTTTGGGCAACTGCCATCGAAACTAAAATTGAAATAGTAATAATAGAAACGGCCACTAATATTTCAACAACCATAAATCCCTTGTTTTGGAAAGAAAATTTCATTTTTTAATTTACGCTAGCAACGCCAGTCCCATAAATAGTAATAATTTTAGAATAAGAAGTTGTAGAAACAGTTATCGTGCCAGTTTTGCTAGGAGTTCCAGAAAGACGATTAAAATACACATCACCCGAAGTTCCACTGACCCCATTGAGTGTGACGTTCGTAATGCTCGCGGGTGTTATAATCCCAATTGTTTCATTATTCAAATCAACATCAGAAAAAACTATTCCTTTGAAGATTATAACTTTATCAGACTCAAAATGCGCTCCATATTCGGAAGAGTTTAGAGATGCGAGAGTTTTTCCTCGCGCGTTGTTTATAGATGATAATAAATCTTCCACTCCATTTTTTAGCACTTGATTTTCCCTAATTTTTGAAAATTGCGGAAGTACAACTGAAAATATAATGCCAAGCACGGCGATTACAACCAATAATTCTACAACCGTTATTCCTTTTTGATAAAAATTTCTCATTAATTTATACTACCCAAAATTGAATAGAGAGGTGAAATCATGGAAATAGCGAAAAATCCAACCCCTGCGCCAATAATAATCATCAAGAAAGGCTCAATAATGGTGGAAAGATTTTTTGTTTTATTTTCAATTTCTTCTTCATAAAACAAAGCAATTTCAAGCAACATTTCTGACAATTCCCCAGTTTCTTCTCCAACTTGAACCATCTCTGACATCATCAAGGGGTAAAGATCGTTATTTGTTTCAAAAGCTTTAGAAAATGGAGCTCCTTTTTCGATTGCTATCTTAGCTTCATTTAAAACTTTTTTGTAATAAACATTTTGCACCACATCTTCAGTAATTTCTACGGCGCGAATGATAGAAACTCCAGCTAACAAAAGTGAGGACATGGTGCGAGCAGTGCGAGCGGTATTTAATTCTTTGGCTAAATTTCCAATGATCGGAATTCTGATGGTAATGTAATCAATATATTTGGCCATAAATTTTGCGTGAAAAAGCAAGTATAAACCAAAAACTAGACCAATCATGATAACAAAAGTCAGGATTAAATTATTTGAAAAAAAGTTACCCAAAAAAATAAGAACCCGAGTAGAAATAGGCAAAACAACGCCAAGTTCTTTGAAAGTACTCGCCAGGGTTGGGACTACAAAAGCAAACATTAGCACTCCAATCACAACCATCGCAGACAAAATAACTCCTGGATAAATGAGCGCTCCGCGTATTTTTTTGGTCAAAGAATGTGATTTTTCTAAATTTAATCCAATATTAGAGAGAGCCCCAGCCAGATTCCCAGATTCTTCACCAGCGCGAACCATTGAAACAAAAAGTTTTGAAAAAATATTTGGAAATTTTGAAATTCCAGAAGAGAGTGTTTCTCCAGAACTTATATCCCCAGAGAGAGATGTCAAAATACCACTGAGTTTGGAATTTTTTGTCTGTTTTTGTAAAACCGATAATGCTCGAGAGAGAGAAAGTCCAGCTTTTAGCATTCCACTTAAATTTTTTGTCAAAATAATCTGTTCAGAAACTGAAACCCCAGAAAATATATCTGTGACAGAAGACAGCTTGCTCCTGAAACTTCCACTTTTTTCTGTGACGGAAATAGGAATAAACCCGCGACTCCGTAAATCATGAGCCACCGAAAAACGATCTAGGGCTTCTAACATCCCTTCTGTTATTTCACCTCCTTTTGATTTTGCTTTGTATAAAAAAAGCATCCCAGTACTAAAATTTAAAGTTTTTATTTATAATGGTCATTTGTTTTAATCAAAAATTTAGTATGGGATAAATATTTTATTCCGAAACAACTCGAAATACTTCTTCTAAAGTAGTTACCCCCAAAATCGCTTGATAAACTCCATCTTCCAACATTGTCATCATTCCTTCTTTTTTCGCTTGGATTTCTATCTCGTCTTGAGATTTTCCACTAATAATCATCTCCTTTATCGTAGGTGTAACTTTCAAAACTTCATGCATCCCCATACGATCTAAATATCCATCTTCCGACTCCCCGCTTTTTACCGCTTTATAAAAAGGAACTTTATCAAAAGTATCTTTTTCTCCTACAATATTTTCAGTTTTTAAAAAGGCTAAGACCCTATCTAAGTCGACAACTTTGGCCAAATTTTTTATTTCAACAGATGACAAAAAATATTTTTCTTTATGGGAAGTAAGTTTACGCACCAATCTTTGAGCAATAATTGTTTTAACAGTTGCGGTTATTAAAAAGGGTTCAACTCCCATATCGATCAGTCTTGGAATCGCGCCCGCCGCGCTATTGGTATGAATTGTTGAGAGCACTAAATGACCAGTCAGTGAAGCATTCACTGCCAAACCGGCGGTCTCTCCATCTCGAATCTCTCCAACCATGATTATATCCGGGTCTTGACGAAGAAGAGAACGAAGTCCATTGGCAAAAGACAAACCGATTTCCGGCTTAACTTGGGTTTGATTAACTCTCGGCATTTGATATTCAATCGGATCTTCCACGGTGGAAATATTGACTTCAGGTCTATTTAAAATATCCAGCATGGTGTAAAGGGTCGTCGTCTTTCCGCTTCCAGTCGGTCCAGTGGCCAGTACCATTCCTGTTTTTTGTTTTAATGAATTGTGTATTCGCTCTAGTCCTTCTCCGTGAAAACCAAGTGTTTCCAAAGAAAATCCATGCGCATTTTCTTTTAAAATTCTCATCACCGTTTTTTCTCCAAAAAAAGTTGGCAGGGTGGAAACCCGAAAAGAAATTTTTTCTCCATCTTGTTCTTTTTTAAATCTACCGTCTTGCGGCAATCTTTTTTCATCCAATTTTAAATTGGCTAACACTTTAATCCGAGCCGTGATTCCTGCGCCCGCAGTTTTATCCAACACCATTGCATCATGCAAGATGCCATCTATTCGGTAACGCACCGTGAGTTCTTTCTCCCCAGGTTCAATATGAATATCCGACGCATTTTGCAAAATTGCGTGAAAAATTAAAGAATCCACAATTTTTATAACTGGTAAATCTTCTGCCAGATTTTTCAATTCCATTTCAGATTTTTCGTCCGTTTTTTCCCCACCTCCGCTCGGAGAATCCTCTAAAGTTGAAGATTCTTTTTGAATGATGTTTTGAAATTCCGCTTTCAAACTTTTCCGATATTGCGCCAGCACCGCCCTGATTGAAACTGTATCAGTCAATCGAGGTAAAATTTTAAGTCCAGATCGTTTCTTGATAAAATCAATGATCGGTAAATCATCCACATCCAACATTGCCACTTCCAACCCCTTTTCGCTTTTTTTGTAGGCCACTATATTGTAATTGCGAGCAATTGGTTCCGGAATAAAAGAAAGCACCGAAAAATCAATTTTTTGATCAGCTAAACTAATAAATGGTATTCCTAAAACAAAAGCCTCCGTCCGCTTTAAATCGGTTTCAGATATTTTTCCTTCGGAAAGCAAAATATTGCCAATTTTCTGTTTTTTTGTCTCGGCTGTTTTTACCGCAACCTCAAAATCCGTTTTAGAAATTAGCCCTGATTTTAAAATAAATTTTTTGAATTGTTCTTCATCAATTAACATACCTAATTAAGTATAACAAAAAATCTCTAAAATAAACATCGTGGCTCTATTTATATTTCATTCCCGTTCTCCGAGCCTGAGGATGGAATTTCTATCTGGGGTTCCAAAATATTTGGAAATTCATTTTCATTGGAAGATCCTGAAGATGGAATCTTATTTCCTGATCTGATTACAGGGCTAGGGACTGGAATATCTGGAAACTCGTTCCCATTTTCAGAGCCTGAGGATGGCACATATGGCGGGGGAACTGTTATTTCAAAAGTATCTTCCCACTCCATCGGAGCAGAATCTTTCCCAGCAAAGTCTCTGGCAATTACTTTAATTTTAAATCCTTCTCCAATAAGATTTCCCGGAATTTGCCATTCATAAGTGCGGGTTCCGGTGAGAAAACCATAGTCCGAACCAATAAGATGCCAAACAGAATCATGAGGGTCAAAATAATAAAAAGAAACGCTTTCGACAATTCCATTGCCGTTTAATCCGATATCGTCATTGACAGTATACTGGATCAGCTTTTGTGAATTGTTTGGAATCACCTTGTCCGATTCTCCGACAATAAAGACGTTGGTCACAGTTGGATCTTGCGTATCTGGTTTTAGGTTGGTATAGACATCCACCGAAGAGAGAGTGTTGTCTGAAGTCTCATATTTTTTTACATAATTCTCATAACGGAAATTAGATACTCGAGCATAACCAGATCCCCACGGGATATTATTTTGAGTATAGTCGCCATTCTCTAGAGAGGTGGCGATCGTAGATGCAGTCACGCCTAAAACATCCACTCCAGCAATCGCTCCGCCTAGAGATTTTACTTTTCCAGATACAGAGCCGGCAACATACTCATTTCCAGACGAACTTACTTTTACTTGCGCAGGGACTGAGTAGAAATAAATATTTCCGCTAGTCCCAGAGGTTCCAAGTGTCGCTTCATAGAGTTCTCCTTGTTGAAGATTTCTTATTGTGGCGCTCGATGCAGTGAGTAAAGTAATATTAGCTGAAGACCAAGTGGTTACTCCTACTTTTCTCAACATAAGAACTACATTTCTCAAATTTGGATCAGTCTTGACTGGCCAGCGCCAAGTAATCGCCGGCGTGCCGTCATTTCCAACACTTTTATACGCAACAAAATACATCGGAAGCGCTGGACGATTGGTTGGATCGGGAGCATAAGAGAACGATTCCTCATAACGCGAGCCAGGATGAATGACGCTGTTCGTGCCTTCAACAAACACTTTGAACAAAACATTGCCAAGGTAATTTCTGGTGTTGGGTATCCCCAAGTGGAGATTCATAGTCGCGCCCGCATTCACGACAATACCGTAAGTTCTAAAATCAAAAGAATCAGTATGATAACCGTCTGTAATAATATGGAGTAATCCGGTATCAACAGCTGTCTTGCCAGTATTTGTCATCACAATGTTGAACTCCGAGGTAACCCCGGTTTGAAGCGTAGTCAAAGGCGCAATATCAGTGATAACAAGTTTTCCTGAATCCGTAGAAATAGATAACGCCCTCAATACTTTTGCGGTGGTATAAATATCATTGTTGAAACTCCCATTTCCTTCTTGATAGTTTTCAAAATAATTAACCGTCTCAAGTTGATAAACTGGAATTTCTCCGGCTGCCTTTATAGCATGATACGCCAGCGCAGTATTTAAGATATCATCTCCCCAAGCGCCGTTTGTTTTCTGTGTACTTGCCAAGGATGAGACTGCTGGATCAAGAGTGTCATCAACTTTAGTAGCGCCGAGAGTTTGATGTTTCCAGAGGAGCAGAGCTTCAATGACTTCACTCGAAACTGGGATATTGCTTACTCTGTTCTCAAACACGCTCCAGCCATCATCAAAGCGTTTTGTATTGATGAGATATTTAAGCGCGAGAGATTGAGTGACATTCGGTTCAGCGCCCGGATCTTTATAGTTAGCGGAGAAAAGGGCTTGGATTACTCGAGCAGTTGTGAGGGGATCAACTTTATAAATATTGCTAAATGGAAATCCACCGAGAGTAGTATCTTGGTCATATACCAAAATTTCAGCGGTGCTTGCCGGTTCTCCTGCGGGAATTATAACCTTCAGCTTTTGCGCCATATAATCATTATTGTCCGCAAAATAAACACTAATCCACGCAATACCCTTATCTGTTGTGGTGTTCGTTATGCCATGGGCTTGAAATGCTTCCAGCACGGCGACTGTCGTAATGAATTTTGTAGAATTATCTGTCCCCCAGGATCCATCTGCATTTTGTTTCGTGGCAAGATAGGCGATTGCTTTTTCACTGACCGAGGCGACATCGGCATACGCATTTTCAGAATGAAAGGAGGCAAATAATTGTTCAAAGACTCCCTTCACAATGTTTCCAATTTTTTGAATTACAGAAACCTTATCCGCTTTTTCTTTCGCATCTATCGTCTTGAAATCAATAATTTTGATACCCGGCTCGACGCCGGTAAGAGTGACAGGGTTAAGCGTCTTCATGCTCGAAACATCTATGACATTATCAGCTTGTTCAATAAGACCCTGCGCATCTAGATCAAGATAATCTTTAGGAAATGTTCCTTGGTTAATCAGACTTTTCGCTATGGAAAATTTCAGACCATCGTCCAGATATTTTTTTGGTTCAATCTTCATCCACGGCAATCTAAACATTGTTTGGTTGATTGCTGTCTTCTCATCTCGATATAATTTTATAATTTCCTTAATGTTTAGAGGAAGGGCGAGTGCATTTAACGCCTCATCAGAATTAAGAGCGACAGGGTTGCCATTTATATTTACTTCTTGTTCCCAATCAATGCGAGAAATATCCGGTAAAATTTTTTCTCCAACCACCATCTTTGGAATCTGAATGATAGATTCCAGAGGAATCATCTCTTGTATTATTGATGATGTTGGTGTAATCGGCGCGACTCTCGCATATGAAACAAGTGGCGCAAAAAGAAAACTGGCAAGAATAAACACTGAAAGTGTTTTGTAAAAGATATTCTTTTGTGGTTGGGAGTGAGGCATAAGTTAATTTTTAATTAAATTTTTTATGGTAACAATTTCACACTTTGTATCATTATATTGAATATTTCAGGGTTATCATACCCGTATATTAATAATGTACTATCTGGGGTATAAAGCAACACTCTTTGACCATCACCTGCTATTGCAACATTATTCTCAATAGTAAATAATCTTGTAGTTATATTGGCAATCAATCCTCGCATGCCATTTACATTAATCTCACTTACAGAGCTTGGAGGACCAATACCATCAAAAGCAAGATAGGTGTTTTCTTTATCTGAAATATTTATACCCATAGCATCAAGCTCTTTTAAGGCTTCTGCTGGGGTTTTAAATCCTGCTTTGGCAACCGCATCTTTCCATGTTAAATTTTTAAAAACTTGTATTACTTCCGAATAATCTTTAAATTCTGATTCAGGATTTCGAAAACCGATATATCGGGTGTGCTCATTTTCTTCAATGACTAACCATGTCGGTGGGTAACTTATTTCAAAACCAAGCTCTGTGTCGCGATATATTTTCCACCCTTGAGTAGAAAAAGTGCCCGGGTCCGCATGGGAAATAATCTCTCCACTCATAAATACTGAATTCTCATCTTTTGCATGAGCAGAGTCATATTCACTTCTTGTTAGCGTAAAAGTCTTAGGGTCAGCTTCTGAAACCAAATGAGTAAACCAAAAAACATGTGTTTTATCTTTGGAGTATTGAGAAACAAGAACACCAGATTTATCATCACTACTTGGAATAGTTGTAAAGGTTGCAGGGTCTGCTCCAGCTATTATGGGGCTAGAATGGTAATCTGAAACATAAACCTGATTCATATCTTTCGCATAAAAAGGATATTGAGATGTAATGAACTGAAATGTAGCTGGATCTGCACCATTAACTATTTTCCCTTCATAGAAAAGATTTGTATCATCCATCCCGAAATCCGCAAGTAATGCCTTAAAACTTTTTGCATGAGCGTACACAACTGGCTTGCCCCCATAATATGTGGTATTTTTATCCTTTGCGTATCTAAAAAATCCCTTTGAATCAGGCAATGTTATGAATGTAGCTGTATCTGCACCTTCAATTGGATCTGTGGCAATATAAACATTTTTTTTATCTTTTGAATACCAACCGTTGATATATTCGAATGTTGCTAGGTCAGCACCTTCTATTTTTTCATTTTTATTTGGCGTTGGTGTTGATGTAAGATATGTTTGATTTCCTTGAAAATAAACTCCAGTTTTATCTTTTGCGTAAAAATCATTAGAATCCAAAAAGGTGAAAGTGTTAGTGTCAAATCCGTTTTCATCAACCTTAGAATTAGCTAACGATTGAAAAGTGTTGGAAGTTTCTTTAGGGTTGTTTTTATTCCCATTTGATAACAGAAAAATACCTACTCCAAAAAATAATAGAAGTACAAAAAAGCTCAACAAAATTTTCTTATTGTTTTGTGGTTGGGGATTCATAAATTATGTCTTATATTTATTGAGTCTGTCCTGATTTATTTCTTTACATTCCTCCTCCGTAGATCCTTCATTGTTGGTAATCCAATGATCAATAAATTGATTTATATCGTAAATCTTCCACTCGTTATCTATTTTTTTGAAAGTAAATTTGTCTATATTTATTCCACCCTCTTTGCATAGATTCGCTGCTGGACCTCCGTAAGCATGGACTGTTTGAGCATAATAAACATCTAAAACATCATTTACCAAAACTTTTCTACCTACAATAAATACATCCTCATTGATATGGCCGGTTGGATAAGGAAAGTTTTTGTTGTATGCCGGAGAGTCTTGAATAATAAATGCCTTCCTGAAGGCAGGGTATTCATCTAGACTGTTCTTGTCCAAATTAATTAATCCTTTTTGATATTTAATAAAGAACTCCTCCTTTCTCATTCCAGCAAGAACAAAAAGATCATTCTGATTTCCCAGGTCTTCGGGGAGAGTAAGTGCATAGTAAGTTTCTATAATTGTTTCGATTACATCCGGACTATTGTTGACAATTTCTTGCATAATTTTTGCCACTTCGTCAAAAGGATTTTTCCCTTGCTTAAGATTGAATATTATTTTTTCTCCCTCGTATATATAATTTTTATCTTTTGAAAAACCGTCCCCAATAATCTCGAATTTTCCCAGATCAATATGGGGATCTGTGGAGGTAGAATTTGAATTATTTTCTGAATTATTCAGACTAACCAATCTAGAGAGAATGATTCCACCCAGAAACAATAATATAATTAATATAAGTGTAATTTTTTTCATGTTTTTTATTGCCCTTTATAATAAGTGCAAACCAAATCAGCATATTCTGATGATCTAGTACTTATGGTTCCACCACTATTGTATTTTGCAATAGTGGTCCATAAACGATCATTTTTATTACAACCCACACCTTGAATCCCTGAAGTCGAGTTCCACATTCCTTTTAATGCTTTGGCAGAAATAATAACATTGGGTCTAATTGAAAACATTTCCCATATGTCAGCAGCAGGGGGAGAGGTACTAGGATCAAAATCTTTAGCAAACCACCTATAGACAACCTGACCTAATCCATAACTACTAGATATAAGAAATTGCGCCGGTTGAGATGCTGTGATTTCAGATATTTTATCAGAACCACACAAGGAGGCTGTGGTGAAACGGTGCCTATTGTCATTATTCTTCCATATTTCATAAATTGATAAAGTCCCATCGTTATCTGTCGTCTCAACAATCCCGTCATTGTCATTGTCGGTTAAATCCATTCCAAAATCAGGAATCTTTTCTAACATTTCATAGGGTGTCATTCCGTGATTTATCTTAAGTGAATCTACTTGAGAACCTTTTGACACCTCCGTACCATCCGGTCTTTTACCAGGAAGACGCCATGCAGACCACGGGTGTTGATTTAGTATTGCGTTTGTTGCGGTGAAATCTTTATCTGTACACGGTTCATATCTCATTTTTTTTGGATCATTACCAGTCTCTTTTTTAATGACAAGTTTAAGAATTTTTTCAAAATCTGGAGCTGTGGTCGGAAGTTCGGCAATTTTTACTGCATCACTTATATCAACATCAAATGTCGGATCATTATTCCCATTCTCTCCCTCTGTTCCAATGATAACTCGACTAATAGTTACCTCCACACTCTTATTTGTCCCATAACTAGATATCAAGATTTTAGTCCCTGTTCCGAGATTGTTTGTGCTTATGGTGCCTCGCTCATTCCACTGATGAACTGTTACCCCTCCCAAAATATACTTGTACTGAATTTCAAAGTTGATATCATCTCCCAGCATATAATTTTGATTGTCTGCGGGAGAGAGTATTGTAGCTGTGGTGGTAATATAGTTTTTCTTTAAATAATCCACCCAACCCTGTGTCCACTCGCATATTCCTCCCACTCCCGGCAATCCACAGACACTATACCCCCCATTCAATCCTTCTCCGATCGCATAGGTCGCTTCGTCATAAAAGTTGGTGGTGATGTAGAAGAGTCCTTGCCATTGTCCGTAAGTTACAGGTTTGGTGGGGGTATAGATTGTTTTGCCGTCAGCGATTGCTGTGTGGAAAGCTGTCTTTGTGGTGGAAGAGATTTGGAGGGAATCTATTTCATTTTGATTTGCCGATGTTATTTTTTTCATTGTTATCCCAGGGAATTGACCTTTGGAAACAAGCTTTAGACCTTTGACGGTGGCGACTGATTCTACGTTGAAATTGTCTTCGAAGATGTCACTTTCGTCTTGGGAGGCTTGGAGGGCGAAGAGAGCGACGAATTCTCCTTTGTATTTAGTGACATCTTCATTGAACCGATTGAAATAACGGACTGACGACGAGGAATCAATCCGCAAACCTTTCCAGTCAAACGAGTATGGCTGACCATTGTTATTGGTCACACCTATGCCATTAGAAATAACCGCGGCGGTGGCGGTATGGGTGAAATCGCTCCCGATGATATTTGCGAGTTCTCCGTGAGTGTATTGGAGGCGATCAAGATAATCCACGGCCGTCCGATAAAGCATTTGGTCAGACATATAACTGCCCGAGGCGGTATCTTGCGTTGGGCGAAGTTCTGGAGGTATTACCCGGTCAGTATTGAAAGCGATAGCGTTGGCAGTTCCGGTGAGAGTGCTTTCTTCCAAAGTCTCGGCAATATTTGCAATTATCAGACCTCCAAGTTTTCTAGTTGGTATGCTGAAATCCATCGTGTACTTTTGCGTTTGACCAAGAGTAGTACTTGTCGCGCTTGTCGCCACCACCATCCCATTTATTTTAATCACTGGTTTCACCGCGACCAGTGAAAGCGGAACCACATCATAAATAGTTTCAAAAGTATCTATCACAGCTTGATCACTCGAAGTCGCAGCCTTGTAAGTGACAAGCAATTCTCGGTCGGCTAAATCAGAGACATAAGCCGTATGAGTGAGAACAATATTATCATCTTTGTCTTTCACCGTGAAATTGATTGTGTGACGCAATGTTGCCGGAAGGTAATCGTAAGTATCTAAATTGGCGGAAATATCAAATGGAAGCGAACCCGGGATGAATTCTAGATTTTGAATTTTTGGATAGAAATGTGTCAAAGCATCTTCGTAAGTTAAATTTGGATAATATTCCGGAGTAATAGCTGGTAAACGTGACACCACTTCAGACTTAAAAGCATCAAGGGGTTCTGATGTTCCATAATTTCCCTCCAAATAATTTTCGAAAAATACTTTAATGTCAAAACCATCATTATTCATCCCTTCTATGAGATCCACAAGTTGTTCATAGTAATAAGCGTTGATGCTAGGATCCATCGGTACCCACTGGGGAACACCGCCATCATTCAAATCTATCCCTCGACTGTAGCCGTAGGGCATATACGCTTCAACATAAGTGTGTTCAACCACGAAGAAAACCGGATCCTCATTTTGCGTATAAAGTGTGTAAGGTATTTTCCCAAGCGACAAAACTCGCGCGGCGGCCATGGCAGAATCCACCCCCAGCAAATCGGTGACAGCGCGGATATTCATCTTTGCGTCTACCCGACGATAACGAGCGGGGATGTTGCTGTATCGTAACATTGCGATAAGAAGCGATGCTTTGTCCAGATCATTTCCAGCAAGCTCAACCAAGGTCGCATCCGAACCCTTCTTTGATCCATAGTAAGGAAGATACTTGACCTCATTGCGAACAAAGTTAAGCATCGTAAGTGGATCTTTCTTAAGAGCATTTGCTTCGTCTTTGATCGCTTGCGAAAATGTTATCTCGCCTCCGGGGGCAAGATAGTCATTCGGGTCATCGCTCGCTTCAGCCAGCGCTTCTTGTTTGTCAAAAATTCTAACCAATAATTCTAAAGTCTTTTTTGTCAAACTTACCTGCTCTGTTCCATTTTTAAATGTTTTCTCATAATTTTTCTCTGGAGCCAAATTAATTTTTCCTTCAAAAGTCTCAACCTTGAATGGCGCTTTTTTTGCAAATTCCATTGCCTCCTTTTTTTCTTTGGCAAGATCGGCATTGCCGGTAACAAAATCAGAAACTCTGGTGAGCAGATTTTTTCTTTTGGGTATTTTCTTTTGTTGCGTTTCAAACGCATCAAGCCGGTCCAGCGCGATCTGAGGCAATTTGTTATTTAAAATGTGCTGACGAACCTTTGCCAGTTGTTCTTTTTGTGAAAGAGAATTGTTCTTTTTGAATTTTACCGCTTCTCGGGCTGAAACAGGCATAAAAAAAATTAAAGCAAACAACAAAACTAACAGGATCATTGCTAGCTTCAAAGATATTTCTTTTAGGTTATATTTTGTTGTCGCCATATAAACCATCTCTAAATTTTTTGTCTGATTTATTCGGTCGTATATTTACCCTACACTTTAAAAATGAAATAGTCAAATAATGCGTAATGGAAGAATCTGAATATAAATAAAAATAGAAAAGGCGTCGATGGAGCCTCTTCTGGCTAACCTTGACGCCTTTTTTGCGAGCCCATCGAGCCCGTTGATGCTTACTGGACTTCTTTTCCATTTTCTACGCTTCCCTTAGGTTGCGTATATCTAGAAGTCGATTGATCGATTGCGGGAGAAGCTGGAGCGACATACTCTCCGCATCGAAAGAAACTCTTCGCAGATGTGATGTTGTTGGTATAGATACCGCCGTTTTGCAATAACCCTCCCGGAACATCCGTCCAATTTCCGTTAAGGTTCTCGGACATCAGGAGCCGGTAAATCTTTGGAGGCCGTTCGCTTTCCAAACGAATGGATTGAGTCATTGACTCAAAAATGACCCGATCACACCATAAGTAAGGACAAGCAGAGAGAACAATTTCTGTCCTTCCAATCACCGTTACCAGGTCAGTGTCGAACGCCACATACTCGCAATGAAGCTCGATTGGTCTCTGGTCATTCCAATAGTTCCTGACAGAGACTAAGTCGGACTGGTTAGCGATGTTCAAAAAAATACGCGGACCGACCGTGAGGAGCTCGTTAAGCTCAACATCGGAACTTCCCGTATTGTAGATCGCATCATCTGATCCGCCTCGCGCGCCATCAATCCCATATCGCCTCCCCGTCATTGAGGAAGACATGGTAATCGGCTGACCAGTTGCGCTGTCAATGCCAAGCCAATTAGTGGATACGAGGACATTATCCGTGAGGGTAGCCCATGTACGAACTCTGATTCGGCGAGGATTGATGTTTGCGACCCTGTTTGTGAGTTTTCCCAGACAAAACATCCGAGCGCCCCAAACATCAGGACCAGAAGCTGTCTCTGTTGCGAGCCAGCCGGGAAAGGCCGATGACCGAAAACGGACAAGGTCTCCGATCTTGAGAACTTTTGGAAGGGTCATTGCTGTCGGGTTGGTTTCGTAAGCGCCGCCTACTAAATTCCCCGTATCCAGCCAAACCATTTTGTTCTGCTGGCTCAACAGGTTGTTGGTTGAATCTATTGGCACTCCAGGACTAAAGAATACCTGGACGGACATCTCCGCATTAGCGGAAATTGCGACAGTGAAACACCCAAGCGCCACTGCCCTGAAAAGGAATTGGTATTTTTTCTTCATAAAAAGGACTTTCTGTGTTTTCTACTTACATTCTTGCTAACATAAATCAGTAGAAAAATCAAATGCGGGTTCAGAAAGAACCACTTTTACTCAATAAATATGGTACAATAGTGCTATACTAATTATGGCGGATTTAGCTAATAATAAAACACATCTTATTCTTGTTAACGCTGTTGTAAAAAAGGGTGACAAAATTTTAATTTCTCAAAGAAGCTGGGAAGAAACTCACGAACCTGGAAAATGGACAATTCCTGGTGGTAAAGTAGAACGAACAAATAAAGAGGTTTGGAATGTAATAGAAAAAACATTAGCCAGAGAGGTTTTAGAAGAAACTGGCGTTAAAATAAAAAAAAATGTAGCTTTATTATTGAATAATACTTTTATTCGTTCAACTAAACAACATGTAGTTGCTTTTGTATTTCTTTGTTATTGGATGTCTGGTGAAGCAAAACCACTCGATGACACAATTAGTGTTCATTGGATTAAAAAGCAAGAGATAAATAACTTTAAATTTGCTCCAAATGTGAAAAAATATATAAAAAATGGTTTTGATTTTAGAATAAAATAAAAATGGCTATAAATAAAAATAATTTAATACGAACCGAAAAAATAAATGGAGAATGAATATATAGACTTAGTAGACGAAAATAATGTTGTTATTGGCATTACGGACGCAAAAACAGCCCATATTAAAAAACAACTTCATAGAGTAGTTGGTATTTTACTGTTCGATGAGGTTGGTAATATCATATTGCAATCAGGAACAAAATATAACTTATTGGAACTGTCTGTAGGGGGGCATGTACAAAGAGGAGAAAATTATGAAGAGGCTGCGCACAGAGAAATGTTCGAGGAACTTGAGATCACAACGCACTTAGATCATCTTTTTACCTTTTTGCCGGTTAACAATAAGATGGGACATTTTTGGTCAATATTTCAAGGGGAAATTCCGCTGGCTTGGGAATTTAAACAGACAGAGGAAGTAAAAAACATTATAAGGGTAAATTTTCAGGAATTCTTAAAGAAAGTTAAAAATGAGCCAAATTTATTCACAGCAGGTGTATTAAATATTATCAACGAGTATGTCAAGATAAATAACATATAATAATTTATGACAACACTATGGCTCACAGGTTTATCAGGTGCTGGAAAGACTACACTTGGGAATTCTGTTTTTAATAAATTAAAAAAGTTTAAGAAAGTTATCATTTTAGATGGGAATTCGCAGGAATTCGCAAGAACCGTTCTTGCGAACTAAAAATGTTATATTATGCATTGTATAAATAAATTTATGAAAATAATCAAAGAATTACCAGGTTCTTATGGCTCTAAGGTTGAGTTAGTGGAAATAGATGATAAGCAATATGTCCTTAAAACTTGGAAAGCAGAAGAGTCAGAAAATGAAAAGCTTTTCTTGAAAACCTTAGAAGAAAATGACCTTCCTTCTTTAGAAGTGATTGATAATTCAGAACTTAAGCCAAATCAAATCCTTTTAGAATACATAGATGGTTCTCCAAAATTACTCAAGAGAATTGAAAATTTTATTAAATTTGGACAAATCATTAGAAGGATGCACAATATTAAATATAATGACAGTTTTAAAATAAATGAACACGGAGAAAGGGAGGTTGTTGAGTGGGGTGATTTTCTAAAAAAGGCCTTAAAGAAGGGTCTTAAAAAGCAAAGAGATGAAAAAACTAATCTAGGCGAAGAATTATTAAAAGATATTGAATCTTTTGTTAATAAACATTTGCCCATCAAAAAATCAGAATTTTCGCTCCTTCATGCTGATTTACATTTAGGAAATTTATTAATAAAAAATAATGGTCTGGTTGTTTATGACAAAAACCCTGAAATTTTCTCTGGGGATGGTATTTATGATTTTGCTACTTTACTTACCCATTATCCAAATGGAACTTATATCCAAACGGACAATCCAGATAATCGACAAGATAAAGAAGTTATGGATAATTTTATTAAAGGTTATGGTTTTGATTTTCTGACACACGATAGAGATAATTTCGATACTTATTTTGTAATCAAGGCCTTATTGAGATATCCCAGTCCATGGGAAATTTATTCAAAAGAAGCTATCGAAAATATTATTCTAGCGAGAACTCCTCGCTAGTCAAGTTTAATTTATTAATATTATGTTCTATTAAACTAGATTTTTGGGTGGGTTGTTTATTCCAATATCACATTAGAAAATTAAGGAAATAATTTTTTTTATTGTTTCTTCAAAAGAAACAGAATTATCTATATTTATCAATCCCATTTTCCTTAAAAAATTTTCCATCTTATATGGCAATGAACCTCTTTTTTTAGGAATTAGGTCCATCTTTGTTATCTGTAATTTTTGTTTTACTCTTTTTTGTCTTATTTTTTCATTTAGTGTCAATAAAAATCCATAATCTGGTTTCAACAGATCAGTTAATGGTCCTATTTTTAAATTACTGCCCTTCGCTTTATGGCTTGCGTTTGTTGAATAAAAATAACGATCACAAATAACCCAATGTTTTTTAAGTAGCTTTTTTATTACTTGAGATTTATAGATAGCTGAAGCTAAATAAAAAAGATGGCTTCCTGTTACAGAAATTTTTTTTACAAGTGGTTTTAATGGATTGAAATTAGGATGTTTCGACTCATAATCCTCATAAAATACAACAGATATGCCTCTGTCTTTTAGAACTTTCTTTAATTCAAGCGCAATGGTCGTTTTTCCAACACCATCTATGCCTTCAAAAATTATTAATTTATTTCTAGATTTCATAAAAAAGTAATAATTTTTCTTATGCGTTCCAATACTTCTATTTTTTCCTGACCATTTTGCACTTCATATTTATGTCTTATTAATCTTCTGCCAACCTCGGCAGCCGCCTCTTTTTCAACATCCTCCCAGTTAATTACAGATTTTGAAACAACATTCACACCCATATTCGTGGCACTATTTATATTTTTTAGCAAAGAACCAGATTCCTTAAAATATCTCGCTAAATTATGGAGTAATTCATAATTTTCAACATCTCTGTTGTATGAACTAGCATTTTTTTTCCTAGGATCTTTCATAACTAAATCATAAAAATCAGCCGATGCCGCCATATAAGCTAGATTTACAGGATGAATGACTGGTAGATCGTGAACTGGAAAGGTTTCAAATTTTATATAAAAAGGAACAATACCATTTCTCATTTCATGATAAAGCTGATTAATACAAACCCCAAATTTTCCACTTCCCCCACCTGGGCTAAGTATTATTACATATTTCTTTTTAGTCAGAATGTGATCGTTATTGTCATAGGAAAACCAATCCTTATTGGGATTGGTATGGTCAACCCCTTCTTTTAGGAAAGAAACCTCACGATTATTTTTTTCGAGACTTATTTTAAAATTTTTAATTTCTTTTGGTATAGAGCCATTGGTTGGCATTCGAGTTATTACAACATTTTTTATGAAAACACCCTTTTTCTGCATACCATTTAACATTCGCAGAGATTCCAGGTCATAAGTTATTTTATGATCACCTCGGATTCTTTTTCGAAGAATATCTTCCGCAGAGACAACAAAAATGATATCCGAATCATTAAATAACTTCTTTATAATTCTAAATTTCATATCGGGAAAATAACCAGGGAGAACTCTAGACGCATGTAAATCATCAAAGATTTTTCCACCAAACTCTATATAAACCCTTTTCGCCTGATTTGTTTTAATTCTATCTTTTATAGCTTTAATCTGCAGGTCAAGATAAAAATGGGAATCAAAAGGAGCATTCTTTTTGTTGTGTATTCTGTTTAGTTTGGGTTTTTTAAATTGTAAAGACATATAAACATGATTGTATCATATTTAAAAAAAACCCAACAAATATTAAAAAAAGAAAAAGCCCGCGTGTATCACAAAGTGACGACGTGGGGCCTTTTGAGGGTTTAAATAACAACAACCCACAAGTTTTACTGAAAAAGAACAGAATATGAGCTTTGATCGTCTTGGTTAGAGTAAGAAAATCGTCTCTATCTCTATAATCTTGGCTTCAAGTATTTCAAAACCAGACTACATACTTCAATTTCTGAGAACTCACTCGTGTCCACAACCAAATGCGATCGACAATGACTTTTGATTAACCGACAAAAATTATCCTGAACTTCATCAAAGTGTTTCAGCAATTTTTGATCACCATCAGTCATCCCTCTCTTGCTAAATCGTAGGGACTGCTTTTTGATGTTAATTGTCAAAAACACTGTAAAAAAGTTTGGGTCTTCGTACTTTACCATCTCAGCAACTTCGATTTTTGCTCCAAGTGCTAAGTGAGTAGCTACCGTAGAAATCCAGTAGCGATCAACAAATATACATCTGTGTAATTTGCTGAGCTGATTAATCTCAGCAAATGCGATTTCAATACCCCTCGAATAGAAAGCAAAACTTTCCTGAGGACTTGAAAATCTATCTATCTTCTTCCTTTCTTCGGTAAGAATCTTGGGTGGTGTAGCATACACAATGCCACCCAAATTTCGTACGAGATTTTGACACAGAGTGGACTTGCCAGTTCCATCAACTCCTTCGATTATAGTGATCATTTTTACCTCATTGGTTGTTTGTGATTATTAAATTTTCAAAAAGCGATTCAGATTGTTAAAATCTCAATCTGAATAAAATATAGATTGGAAATTTCTATACTCAATTCAAACAAAGAAATCAGGATCTAGTTCCAAAATATTGTCTATAACTTTTAACTTTAATTCTGCGTATAAAATATCTTCCTCGTCTTTACTTAACTCAGATTCAAAACGCTGGCATTGATCCAAAAAGAAATATGCAGAAAACGGCCCACCTGGTTTGTAAACACCCGCACCCGGCACTTTAATCTTCCCAAAAAAATTATTTTCTATAATTTTATATTCACCTGTAGGTTTACTGATGGCAATGACCTGCCTTTTTATGCAAGCTGGTTCTGTTATTTTTAACTTATTAATTTTATTTAAGAAGAATTTTTCCCATTCGGTATCGCTAATTTCTTTCGACAAAATCCCACCCCATCTTCTTACTGCAATTCCGGGTTCATTATTTAAAGCAGGTATAAATATGGCAGTGTCATCAGCTAAGGTTAAGTAACCATTTTTTTTTGCATAGGTTTGGGCTTTCAAAATTGCATTGACCGCAATATCATCCAAACTTTCTTCCACCTCAGTGTCGGTAATAATATTTTCAGCCAATTTTTCAATTTTGACATTCTTTTCATTTAAACATGAAAATAGATTTTTATACAATTGATACTTTGTTTCATTTTTAGTGCCTATTATTATTCTTTTCATTTTTGTGCTTGCCAGATAAATCCGGAAGAAATCAATTTATAAAAATACTTATTAGGTAGACTGGTAGGATAACTAAATACTTTTGTTTTGGAAAAATAAGTGTTTAATTTTTGTTTTAAACTATTAAAAGAAAAATATTGTGTATGAGTTGAATCACTAAAAGTTTTTGGGTCATTACCCATTAATAACTTTATTCTTTTATCATACCTGAAGGCATTTGGAGTTGATCCAATGAACAATCCTCTTGGTTTTAAGATGCGTTTAATTTCAGACAAAAATTGATCCGGATTTATCAAATGTTCTATTATTTCACCAGCAAATATTAAATCATAACTGTCATTCTTGAAGGGTAAACTTTCATTACAATCAAGAATTTTTACTGTAGCTTCTGGAAATAAAATTTTATATTTAAGTAGCGCAGTTGAGTCTATGTCAATTGCTGTTATTTTATATGGAAACGAAAAACTTAGTTTGCTTAAAAAAAATCCATCTCTTGAACCAACGTCTAAAAGGATTACTGTCTCGTTTGATGGTTTCCAATTGCTTAAGATAAGATCCATTAATTTTTTTCTGTTTTCAAAATGCCAGGCTGTTCCCAGTAAACTTCGATTTGCATGATTATTTAAATAGAACGATTTTAATGTAAATGACATGAACTAAATACTAATATATATGAATCTGTGTGTCAAGGGTAATGGGTAATATATATTGAATTAGTAAGAGTAGTTACTGATTTTAATGATTAACAAAAAAAATTACTATAAACATCCACAAAAAAGGAAAGGCACGATTTCTCGTGCCTGACTTGATATTGACCTACTTCGGCGTTACGATCTTGATTATGGTATAGGTTCGAAGTATCCCTCCGACAACTCCTATTTTTTGTTTGTGGAGCATTCCTCCGATAAGAAGTTTGGCGAGGGGAGAATTGTAAGGAATGGTATTGGAATCGTCAAAAGTAAGATAACTTCCGATTCGAAACGTTTCTGTTACACCATCTTCGTTTCTTACGGTAACAACTTTCCCGATAGTAACCTTGTCGGGATGTTGATGATCAATCTGAACAATTCGAGATCTTTCATGGATATGTTTAAGCTCACGGAATCGTTGCGCCCACATTCTTTGATCACGTTCACCCTGTTCATAAGCAAAGTTGTCGTGAAATGTTTCCGCTCCCTCCCTGCAACTTGCTCCCATATCTTGCCCAATTTCTCGGATTCTGGCCTTCAAATTTTCAATTTGCTCTTCAAATCTCTTCCAATCTTCAGGTAAAAAAGAGTACATTCTTCCCTCCTCTCTGTTGTTGGTGTGCGTGCAGAGAAAACAATTTTCCCTACCTTCAAATACTAGCTTAGCTCATTTTAAGGCTAACGTACAGTATAGTATTCTCCCATCCTAAGATAAGCCTCAAAACATCAATTCTATAATATTATTTCAATCACCCTCATTCATTTATTGAAAAATTTCAGCTATACTTTCTGGTCCAACATATAATACTTTTCGTAAATTTGGATATTTTTTAAAATCTAAATCGGCAAATCTTTTTTCCTTATCATCTATAAAAACAACTTCATCATCTTTAAACTGTTCACAGATCATTTCCACTGGTCCCTTTTTTATATCTAAAACAGTGAAAATTTGAGCAAAAAGTGGCCCAAGGCCAGTTCTTTCTACTTTTTCAAGTTGATATTCTTTTATCCCATGAGTTACCATATAACAATTTCTGATCTCTAATTTTTTTATTTGCTCGATGAGTTCATTATTAACAAAATTTTTACATTCCCTCATTATTTTCTCAGATAATTCCTCTTTGCTTGTCGAAGTGATGTTTTCACCTATTAAAACAGAAGCAACTAGATTATGCAGAACCCAGCCTTTTTCTTTTTCAATTGCATAGTATTTTTTTACTGTGTCATATGAAACTCCAATTTCCTCAAAACACTTATACATGTGTTTTTTAAATTTCTCTGTATTAAAAAACAAGACATCATCAAAATCAAAAATATATTTTGTCATGCTTGTATGATAACACATTGAATCTGCTGGCTTTCCCCAGTATTCTCCCATCCTAAGATAAGCCTCAAATCATCAATTCTATAATATTATTTCAACCACTCATTAATGAATATACCATCCCTAACTATATTAAAAGCAATATTATAAAAATTAATTTTTCCTTTTTCAACTTTCATATTTTGATCACTAAAAATCTTTTTTAATCTTTTTCTATTTACCCACACCACACGTAATCCATTTTTTACCTCACTTTCTGTTCGCATGTCTTTTTTTGTTTTTTTGATCGCATAACCAAGAAAACAAATAGTGGTATACATTTTAGCATCTCTATCTCGAAATTCTTTGGTTAATCCAATAATTTTTATAATTTCCACTTCCTGATTTATTTCCTCTGAACATTCTCTTATGATTTCTCTTTTAAGATTTTTACTCTCAACCCCACCACCTGGAAGTAAATATAGTTTGTGAATAGGATTGGTTACCAAAGCTACTTCATTTTTTTTATTTAATATAATAGCTTTAACTGTCTGTCGGTCTACAAATTTCTTTGTTTTTTTTATTTTATTTTTTGGGAAAATATCAGAATGTTTCAAAATTTTTAAATATTTTTTCATAGGTTTTTATTATTTTAGTGTTCTTTGGGTTCTCTTTCTTCTAATGGTTCTTTCATAAAAAAATTATTGTTGTTGGGATCAAAATATATTCAGCCATACTTGTATGATAACACATTAAATCTATCTCCAATACATTTGCTTGTAACTTTTAAATTTGTTACAATCCAAAAATACTGGACTTAAAATTAAGTCGAATCATAAAAGATTCTTACTTATTATGTACAGAAAAGGTGTTTCAGCGCTTATTATTAATAAAAACGATGAATTTCTTTTAGTGAATTTAGAATCTTTTGAAGATAAGTATTTTGCAGTCCCTGGTGGCGGAATTGAACAGGGAGAAACTTTAGAAAATGCAGCGTATCGAGAGGTATATGAAGAGTTGGGCATAGCAAAAACATCTCTTCAATTTGCAGGTCAAAGCAATATTCCAATAAAGTTTAAATTTAAAGTCATTAAAATGAATCACGATAGTAAAGACTATGAGGGTTCAGAAAAATACTTTTTTGGATTCCGCTTTATCGGTGCTGATAATGAAATAAAACCCAAAGATGGGGAGGTAAGAGCTTATAAATGGGCATCATTTGTACAGTTGAAAGATTATTTGCTTTTTGATGAGCAACTAAAAAATACTCAGGAAAAAATAAAGGAAATTTTTACTGATTTTTAAAATTGTTTTAATTCCAAATACTGACCACCATTATTTTTTAATTTGTAGATTTGCACCTGATATTTTTTCATTTTTTCAATTTCTCTAGCGCAAGAACCGTCCTTGCGAGACCTGTCCTTGCGAGACCTTAGATTGCGTTTGCTGTACGGGCATACCTTTGCCGTCTCGACTAGCTTCGTTTCTTTCCTTACGATCGGCAAGACCCATCTTAACTTCTCTTCTTTGATTGTTTTAACCATAGTTATGCTCATTCCTCCATTGTAGGAGAAACCGCCATATGTGTGTGCACATTACCGTTTTTCCTTGATTTTTCGTGCTTTTATGTCATGCTAAACAAAAGACTCAAACAGAGAACCAATTTTGTTCTTTGAAAATCACATATTGCAGTTAAATGACTCTCCCTGTCAAGGAGAGACATGTGGTTTTCAAGGAGTAACGGAGGAAAAATTTATGCTGAACAGAAAGTTATATTTCACCCAACGTGGCTTGGCAAAATTACATCAAGACATCGAGAAATTGGAAGGAAAACTCAGAGAACTCCAACTTCAAACTACCGAAGTAGCTGAGACAGGTGGTGATCAATGGCATGACAATCCTGGGTATGATTCGTTAGTCATTGACATTCGCGGTATCGATCGAAGACTCTCCGACGCACACCAATGTCTCAATCAAGCGATACTCGTTAAACTGCCAATCAATCTTGATAAAGTGGCCATTGGGGTTCGCGTTAAGATTTTTCAGGATGGAGAAGAAACCATTTTGGAGATTGTTGGTTTCGGAGAGTCAGATCCTGATCAAGACATGCTTGCTTACAATACCCCACTTGCCTCTTTGATCATGGGAAGGGGTAAGGGAGAGGTTGTGAGTGGCATCATTGTAGACAGACAAACTGAGATCAAAATTCTCGAAATCTCGAAAGGAGGGGGAGAATGTTCTTAGTTCTTGAAGGTGCCGATGGTTGTGGTAAGACAACACTAATGTACCGCTCTTGCGAAACGTTTAGAGGCGACGGCGTTTGCAACACCCTTAAAGGGGCACATTAAATTGCGAGGAGAGGTTGGCAAAAACGCATCTGCCGGTGAACACTATCGTTTCTATCGAAACAGTGTGCATGCCGCTTCCAGAGAAATTGAGGCATTACTCAGAAGCAATGGTAAGGTGGTGTGCGATCGGTACTGGCTCACCACATATACTTACCATAAAATAATGGGCGTGAAAGTGCAAAAAAAAGATTTTCAGTCCATTGTTGTTCCAACATTGACGGTTATACTTGCGCTTAACCATGAAGTTCAAATTGAAAGGATGCTCCGCCGGGGAATGTCTGTCGAAGATCGTCGTGTTTTCGGCAAGCAGCAAGAAATCGCCAATACTCTTCTCAGGGATGCTGTCAGATTCAACATTCCGTTTATTCTCATAGACACACAACGTTTCTCCCCAGAAGCTTGTGCTGAGCTGGTCGTCAAAGCCATGAAATTTTGACACCACAATCCACAACAGAGCCGCCAGGTATCACTACCAGTGGCTCTTTCTTTTACAAATTGGTATGATTATTTTATGCAAAAAGAAAAAACAAAAAACAGGTCAAATAATATAGAACTTGAATTAAGAGCAGAAGTTACATTTGATCAACTTGAAAAACTCTATTTTAATTTGAATAAAAGAACTAAAAAATTATCTCAAACAAGAAGATTATCAGTTATGTTTTTAGGTAAAATAAATAAATCTAATTTTGATATTAGGGTTCGCATTAGTTCGAATGGCAAAGCAGAAATAGTTGTAAAAAAGGGCGATTTTCATGTTCATGACCGTATTGAAAATTCACAAGAAATTACGAAGAATCAATTTATTGGTATTGTAAAAATTTTAGTATTGTTTGGTTTTAAATCAAAAGTTACTGAACGAGAAAATTTTGAGTTTGATTTAGATAATAATATTACATTGGTACTAGTAAAAGCTAGATCAATCGCTTATGTTGAAATAGAAAAAATGTCTAATATTAAAAATTTGGAGAAAAATAAATCTGAATTATCAAGTATTGTCAAAAATTTTGATCTGAAAATCATCAAAGACGATAAGGAATTTAATAAGTTATGCAATCGACTTACTAAGTATTCAGATTGGGTATTTGATGGATCAGATGATCATATTGCAAAATTAACCTCAATGCTTAATTTATATTAATTTTTTTATTGTAGCGTAAAAATAGTCACCCTTGATCGTCTTAATTATTCCAGTTGTAACTTTTTCACCAGCACTTTTTGTTTCAATAATTTTTTTGAACTTTTTAAATTTTAGAAAAGTATTTCCTTGATCTCCTAGTAAATAAACATAATAGTTGTTCCATATTTTTGATAAAAAACTCGAATTTTGTGGATCATCGATATCTACTATAATTAGTTGTTTCGCAAGGTTTTTTAAATCGATTAGGACTTTTTCTTGGTACATTTTTTCAATGTGATGGAGAGTATTTTTAAAAATAACTAAATCAAATTTCATTTTATATGGCATATCTAGAACATTGTGGTTCGTAAAAATTACTTCTGGGTATTTCTTTTTTAAGAGGGTTATCGTCTTCCACGATATGTCATTTCCGATACAGATATCAGGATTATAGTACTTACAAAGTTCATTAATGATTGGGCAGTCTCCACACGATACATCTAATATTGTTTTTGGTCTACCCTCAATCAAACTGAATATCACCTTTTTTATTTTTCTAGATGAAAAATTTCCAATATATTTTACTACATATTTATGCAACAAATAGAACAAAAAAAATTTTCCATCTTTTATACTGTCGATTTCTTCAAAAGGTGGATTGTATTTCATAAAATCTATTTTTTTTCTGACGAGCTTGAGAATACTATCGTTTTGGTAAGCAATTTTTTTGGGAATTTCTGTCGAAAAATGTGTTTGAATATTTTTAGAATAAGATTTTAATTTTCCGCGGCTGAGGGCCATAAATGCAACACCACGATGAATAATGCTTTGTGTGCCATATTGAAAAATATTTTTAACAATTGCCACAGGGGAAAGTTCATCAATCTCAAGGTTCGTTTCTTTGAGAACAATTCTATTGACTGCGTTTTCAATACTTTCGTTTAAATTTATACTACCCCCGGGCAATTCCCAACCAATCCCTTTGTTAAAATCTCGAATTAAAAGATGTTCATGTTTAAGATTGTAAATTGAGACAATAACAAAGTAATTATTTTCTTTGTAAAGCTTTAAAAAACCATCGGGCACTTGTTCCCCATATTCCAATTCTGGTAAATCATATATCTTCTTATATATATCAATCACATTTCCAATAGTCATAAAAGGAATTTATCTAATATATAGTCCATAGAAATATTCTTTCAAATTTTTTTTCTAATCCCTCAGAATGATCAATTTTAGATTCAAAAAGTTTCTTACTTTTCAAGTAATGTTCGTAAGAAACGTATTCTTGCCCATCAATTTTATACATATTAAGAACACCCTCAGGAATAGCAGGATTAGTATTTATTTTTTCATTATTTATTTTCATTATTCTATCTTCTTCAAAGATGGAGTCAGTATAGCATGATTATTAAATTTGATTAGGAGAAGACTCCCCCAAAAACTTTTTTTTGCATATCTGGACTATCTGTGCTATAGTGTGAAAGATTACAATCTGGTCCATTGAAAACAGAATAGTCACCGGCTTTCCATTGGAATGGAGAGAAGGGTGATTGTTGGACAAGGTTGGGAAAGGTAAACATGAAAATGAAAATCGGCAGTCTGCTCTTTGTTGTTGCCTTTCTTTCCGCTAACGCGGGGGGAGGGTCAGCGACTTCGACGAACTTCGCAGGTTTCGTAGGATTTGGTAGCGTGAGCAACGCGATCAACCTTTACGCCCTACCGAAGTCAATTGGGTTTGTTGTAGAGGTCTACCAATACACCCCGGAAGACGATGTCATCCATGTGAGGAGAGGTTACAATGCTGGCATCAACTTCACAACGAAAGTGGAATTGGATATCTTCTTTCGTCAAAAAGCGTGTTTAGTAGCGCAAGGAGCGCTCACTAACACTCTAGTGGATAAGGATGGGGTTTTCAGAATCTTTGGGGTAACATTTGGGGGTAGTCAGAACCTTGGGATCCTAGACTACTTGTACTGCTACCACGAGTTCCACCTGGTGAAAAACCTAGACAGTTCCTATCGTCTGCCAGACTTCTCAGGTCTGGAGATGGGACTGGTAACCACAATGGTGTGGGAAATTCCGAGTCTGGAATGGGGACGAGTAGAAGTGTCTCGTTCAGACGGAGTTGTCTTCCAGGAGGAGGACACACGGTATAGTTCTCCCGAGATGATTAACGTCTGGGACGGTTACCTCGAGATTCCCACCGATTTGGCTGTCTCCGGGACAAACGGCGACACTCGGTTAAAAATTACCTTGGTCACCGTAAATGGGACCAACACCCAGTTCAGGGTCTTCGGACCCCTGGGAAACCAGGTTTCCGAGACTCCAGTCCTCCTGAAGAACTTTCGGAGAACTCAGGGACGGGTGTCCTTCAACCTCTCCGGAGGCGACCCCGGAAGAGCCTTTAAGGCTCAGAAAGGGTTAACTCCCCGCGGTCCTTGGGTAGACACCCAAGGGGAGACAGTCGTCGTAAGACGATACGGGCTTCCCTCCTATTGGGAAGGACCCGAAACGGGAACGAACTTTTTCTATCGAGCGAGCTCGGTGGATCATGTTCCTTGAGTTTGAATATCACGAGAGCCCAGCACACGCTAACTGCGTTGCTGGGCTCTTACTTTTTATATTTTAATCTAAGTGTTGCACTTACTTGTTGAACTGGCTCCCTTTTCCCCTTTACTTTTGCAATTAAATATGCTATATGTATAGCGAATTGGTTCATTGTTCGTTGACAATCGTTTTGTCTGACGAAACTCGACCAGTACTA
>Ga0209211_10001769_pt1 | contig 39394 bp, 7 predicted proteins | sample RifGroA2_FD_183992 | JGI IMG/M metagenome (GOLD analysis project Ga0209211, IMG submission 183992) | Groundwater microbial communities from Rifle, Colorado, USA - Groundwater A2 (SPAdes) (version 2) | ecosystem: Environmental > Aquatic > Deep subsurface > Groundwater | place: Rifle, Colorado...
TCACTTAATTCTGGAAGTTCGCCTTTTAATGCTGACTGTAAAATAACTGCAGAGGATTCTCTTAATTTCGCAGGTATGTGCTTAATGTTGGCTTTGATGGTTTCTGGGGAGATGGTTAGCGTTTCTGCTTTTGTCGTCGTCGGTTGTTCTGCTTCGGTTATTGCTGAGGGCTCTGCTTCTGCTGTCGTCAGGGTTTGCTGTGTTTCTGTCGTCGGTGGTTGTTGTTCTGATGGCACCATTCCGCCCATTATCATCACAGAATTGACAGCGACGTAAGCATCTTGCTCTAAATTGAGGTTAGAATCAGGATTGTTCTGCAGGTAGTAGTATAATGTATAATAAATAGACAAAAACGCTTTTTTCGCATCTGGACGTCCCTCCATCTTTTTCCATATGTTTTCGCCAACCTCGTCAGGTTTTGCAATACCAGATATACCATATTCATCAATTATTTCTTCTCTGTTTACTCGGTCTTGGATTTTTAGGATTATTGATGCAACATCGTCTTGTAATTCTGCTGGTATATGCTGGATGTTCTGCTTGATTATTTGTTTACGGCTGTCTTCAATATCTATTTCTTTTCTGAATTCTTCGCCTATTCTCTTTCCATTATCTAAAAATGTATGAGCTAAATATATTTCTTCCAAATACTGTGCTTGGTTGCCTGTCAGTTTATACTCTTCATAAGTTGCAGGAATAAGATTAGGATAATTCTTTTCATAAGCAATAGTTTTTAAAACACCGCCTCTGCCTCTAAACTGAACTTTAACGTTATCAGCTTTGCGTCCTGTCTTTTTTTCCCATTGTTTGACTCTTTCATCTTCACTACCAATAGTCACTTTGATATAACTTCCAGCATTAAAAATATTTTCGTTAACCACACTCAACTGTACTTTAATTTCTGGTAATATATCTTTAAACGTATCCTTCACTGCAGTATAAGTACTGTCTGGTGCATCTCGCGAATAATCAACTACTATTATTGAAGGATTTTTAAGAAGGTGAAGTTTTTCCTTTAATTCTTTAGGAATCTCTACAAACTGTTGATCATATCCAGTACCCCTATAATCTCCTTTGGCTGAAGAAACATAAACAGGTATTACTCCTTCTATTCCATACACTCTCTTCAGCTCTTCGTATATCTCAGGATAAGCGCTGTTTAGGGCGGGGCTAAATAATTTTTCTGCAAGCCTCATAGAAGTATCTGGCAGAATTAGTATTGGTGTCTTGCCTTGGATTATTAAGTCATGAACTTTCCTCAAAGTAAGTTCTATAAATTCAACAGTAATTTTCCTTTTAAGTTTTTCTTCATGTTTTTGTGTTACTTCCAGCAATTTATCCCTAAATATCTGTGAATCAGTTCCATAACCTTCCAGTTTAGAAATCTCGTCTTGCAATGCAGATAATCTGTTAAAAATATTAAATCTAATTTCTTCATTAAATTTATCGTCTAAGCCTTTCTCTGCAATTAATCCATTTATTCTTTCTTTTAGTACAGCGCCTTTTGCTGACGGGTCTAAAACAGCGTTGACAATACTTCCCATTATTTCAGCGTCGTGTAACATATTAACAGTTTCTTCTTCAAGAACATCAGAGACAAGCATTGAAGTGATTGTTTGTGTTTGAAGAGTGTCTGCGCCGACTGAGGAGGGGGTAGATGGCTGGATGGGAGTTAATATTGCTACAGGTCTTTCAACCACACCTTCTTGTGCAATTCCAGAGGATTTTTTAATAACAGGCAGGATAATTTCAGTAGGTATTCCTTCTTCAGCTTTTACTTTAGTTCTAAATCTATCTACTGCGTTTATTACTCCGCTCATTGTTAGAGCATAACCGCCTAATAACCCAATCTCTGCACCTATAGCAATAGGAACAGCAGTCAATGGATTTACTCCTAATCCAATTGCGACACCCATCCCTATGCCTGTTGCTAAAGACGTCAAAACAGCTGGTGTTCCTAATTCTCCATTTATAACATCTTCTTTTGTTTTTGTTACTAATTTTTTGTTTAACTGCCTTATCTTGAGTCCTGTTCCTAACAATAATCCAAGCAATCCAATTGATACACCAGTATTTATCTTTTGTTTTACCTTCTTTTCTGCAATGAATCTCTTTATCTTTGTTTCTTCTGTTGCTGCTGAGTCTTTTTCCTTTTCTTTTTCAGCTTTAAATAATTCGATAGTTGCAGTTGCATCAATTCCTTTTTCAGCATATGGCTTATCTGTTTTTCCATCTATTTCTGCATTATTTAATGAGATTATATCCTTTGCACTTCGTCTTTCATGATAATCATTTACAGAATCAGCAGGAATATTATTTCTATCTAAATTTCGTCTGCTAGGTATATCAAATCGTCCATGATATTCTTCATATTTAGAAATTTCATTGAGAGGCACTAGTGCGTTGTGATATGCAATCACTTTATCAGCACTATCAACTTCTTCAGGTATTTCGTCGAGCAGTCTTAATAATCCTGCATTGGCCAGCTTCAGCAATCCATTCACACCAAATCTTTTATGTTTTGCATAGGCTTCAGGAGTGATGCTGTTCTGATTTAATGCTACAACATTAGCTTCGCTAAGTTCCGAAGGATATTGGAAAACAAGTTTTGCAAGAATTTCTTTCTCTATTTGCTCAGCTTCTGCTTCATATAACTGTTGGTATATCTTTTCAACAAATTCTTTTAATTCATCTGGTGAAAGTGTGTTTACTTTTTCTTTTGCATCTTTTGGCGAAATACCAGTGCTTACAAACGCAGCAATATCATATCCAGTAAACCTTTTATCATAAGTAACAGCGACTGAATTAGGAATAGATGCAGGAAGGGTTTTATGCAGCATAGCAATATCATGACCGCTAAATCGCGCACTATATTTGCCTGCAGCTTTTTGCGGCACACTCGCTGATATCATCGCAGCTATTTCATTCCCGTCAAATCTGCTGTGGTCATATTCTCCAATTTCGTCTGCTTTTGTATCTGTCTGCTCCAGCGCATCAATCAGAACAATTATTTCCTCTGCACTGTATGCGCTGAAAATTTCATCTGACTGGATAAGTTTCTTATACTTTGCTTTTATTTGTTCTCTGTCAAGATAATAATCTATATGCACTACCTCGTCAAGGCTAAATCTATCTGGGTAACTCAATGCTTCTTTTCCAGACATCTTATGCTTATAAAGATTATCTCTCAAAAATGCTTTATCCTCTTCATCAAGCACTCGCGGCATAATAACTGTTGGTGTTTCTGCTCCTGTTGGTGTTGGTACTCCTGTTTCTGCGGGTGTTAGTACTCCTACCGCACCTTCAACACCAACCTGCGCTTGTTCTGTCGGAGTAGGTTGTGTCACAGCTGGTAGAGCTTGTGGTGGAGCAGATTGTTGTGGCGATAGCAGCTCCTGAGCTAGTGATATTGCTGGGAGAAATTGCGAAATCCCGATTATTGCAGCAATGATTGGATAAATTATTGCTTTTGTCGTCGTGCTTCTTATGATTGATAGAATTGTTGGTGGTTTGGTGGGTTCTGCTGCTTCTTCAACTCCTGCCTGTGCTGTTTCTGTCGTCGCTGGTTGTTCTCCCTCACCAACCTCAATCTTCTTAAACCCTGCCTGTGCAGCAATATCATCAATAGTTTTATCCGGCACATTATCTATTGATGCAGTCGTAGACCTTTGTACAACAGGTTCCTCTTGATTTATTACACCGCCAGGAGATTGTGTATCACTATAATCATATAAGCTTCTGCCTTTGTATTGATAGATATTAAAGGATTTTGGCTGTTGCTGCCTTTTGATTGATGAAACAACAGGCAATCCTGTGTTTACAGAGAGAATTTTTAACAGCTCATGCAATTTATCCACTCCTTTTGAGCCAAATTGGGTGCTCTCTTCTACATAAATCGCAGGGAATTTGTTTACGTTGCCGTCTTCTGCTGTCTCTTCTACAATCCTTAGCCTTGCTATTCTTCTTGTTACAACAAATCTGTTCTCGTCTAAGATAACAATGGCTCCATTTGCTCCATTATTAACATATCCTAACAATCCAGAATTTAAACTATTTCCATACACACAACTCTGGCAGGCAGTTGTGCCAGGATAATTTCCTATGTTAAACAAGTCAAAGAAATTTGTAAGATATTCGACAGTGAACTCTTCTCCAGCAATAGAAATACTATAGGCTGATGCTTTTTCCCAGTTTCTTATTTTTTCTATCTTTTGTTTGGTGTCTTCAAAGCCTTCTGCATTTGCTAATTTTTCAATATTGCTTTCTCCTTTTAATTCTTTAAACTTAGTTTGCTCTTCCTTTGGCAGCTTTAAAATTTCCAAAGCAATTATTTCATTCAAAGTTGAAACATAATCTTCACTTTCGAATTTCCATGTCTCAAAATCACCATCAATATAATGAAGCAATGCATCCAGCATAATTTTAGAGAAATGCTGGTCATTAGGTCGGACTGAGAGATAGTGCTGAATCAGCGTATAAATATCTTTATTATTATAATCTCTTTTATTCTTAAATTTGTCTGTAAGCGTGAATTCAATTAATTTTTTAGAAACAAGCACCTCATTCTCGATAACCATTCTAGAAGATTTAAATGTCGCTAAAAGGCTGATTACCCTTAACTTGCCTTTAATTTCAAGAACTTTTTTGAGTGTTGCATCATCTATTTCTTTCTTTTTAACTATATCTCCTAATAATTTGGTGGTTAATTCAATCAGCTGATTATTCTCAGGAAGCAGATTTTCACCAGAATCTTTGTACTCTTGTTTTAATGCTTTTTCATACGCATCCATTACTTCTTCAAATTCCTGTATTCTTTTGTTGAGCTCGACAAAAGCATTTAATGCAGTATCACTGTCCATATTCTCAAAATTATTATTCTTCTTTCCAAGAATCTTGATTAATGAAATGAAGACATCATTTCTTTCTGCGTAAGCTTTTTGGTTCCATACTAATAGATTTGTACGGAAATCATTTCTTGTATTGACGACCTTTACCTGCGTGATTAGTTTCCTGAATAACTCAACTGCTTCTTCATCGTATTCATTTGTACTGTATCTGTCTATACCTTCTGCGCCTGCATGTCCTATAACCATTGTTTCTGTTACTGTATTTTTGAGGATATGCTCAAAGAATAGATGAGGTATTTGCACAGTAGAAACTTCGGGAATTCTAACTTCAGCTTCCAAGCGGTCTAATTGCGCGTCAGCATTAAATTGTTCGTCAGGATTAACATCTTTTGTTTTCTTGTATTTTTCTCTCGCAAAGATTTTTCTCGCCTGCTTAAACCATTCTTTTTTCAGTTTTGTTTCGTCAGGTAAATTTGTGATGATGCCATTAAATGCAGTAAATCCCTGCAATATTCTTCTGTTTTTTTGTAAGAACTCGTTAATTTGTGGTTGGTGGGGATATATTTTAACCTCTTTAACTGGTTTAACTTCTCCTACTTTTTCACCCTTTTCTGCCTCTTCTCCTTTTTTGAGCTTTTCTGCTTTTGAAAGTTTGTCTATTTGCGCCATTACAAACTCATTGTCTGTTCTGCTTAAAGTCGCAACATCTGAATTGAATAAGAGATAAAGATAAACTCTTCTCCTGCTTTGTTCTGGCAGGAATTCAAACTGCCTTTGGACAAAACTTAAAACTGTAGATTTCTCTTCATTAAAAGCGTCTTCTTTTAGAGCTAGGTCAGCCTCACTTCCACCTTCTTCTTTACTTTCTTTTTTTAGTCTATCATAATACTTATCAATTTCTTTGAAAGTAGAGATTATTAATCTCTCATGGTCAAGATAACCAGTACTATCCACTTTAAACTGAAGAATTGCTTCTATAGAGATTGAATATTTGACTGTTAATTTATGCAGTTCTTCAAACGCTCCTGTTTTGTCGTCAACAGGCTTAATTTCATCTATTGCTTTTAACAATTCAATAAGACCTTTTGTGTCTTTTATCTTTGTATCATCTATTGTTATAAACTCATTTAGTGTCTGCAACTGCTGCTCTATTATAAACAAATTTCTTACTAACCAATCTAGCCTTTTGACTAAATGCTGGAAGTCGCCTTCATTTATGTTAGGATGCATTTGCCTAACTTCTTTTTTTATGTCATCCATAATTTGGCTCATTGTTAGTTTTGGGTCATCTCTGATTAATTTTATTATTTTAATAGTTTCATCAATAGTTAAATAAGAAAACAGCTCTATTAATGCAGGAATGTCAACATTAAATTCTTTAAGGTCGTTTCTAAAGAATTTATTAAAGAGTTCTTGCTCAGGTTTTTTATCACCTTTTATATTGAACAGATGATCAAACAGACTGTATTTCTCATCTTCTTCAATGTGGTGCTCTGCAGGGTGCTGTGTCTTTTCTCTTGCCAGATTGTATGCTATCTCATTTGCAGTTCTTTTAAACTCTTCGTCAAAGATTCTGGTAAATTTAGTAAGACCATCCAAATTTGTTTGGCCACTAATCAAATAATGCGTTAGTTTGATATTAATGCCCAGCTTCTTGGCAAGTAAACTTGGATTAAATTTGATAAGAGATTCTACTATTTTTGTTAGAACATCCTTACTATTACTATTATCTTTCAATTGCTCTATCAATGGCTCAACTGTCTTTTTTTTGTTTAGATTCCCCAATATAGCAATAATATATAACCTTATTACATCACTGTTACCTTTATCTTTTAATTCTTCTAATAATGGCTCTAATGGGTTACCCCCTATTATTATTATACCAAAGGATTTTAAAATCTTTAATCTCACTGCATCGCTGTTGTTATCCTTATCTTTCAATTGCTTTATAAACTCAATTCTTAATCTGTCTGCTCTTATTTCTTCTAATTCAGATATCTTTATTCCCCCTAATGCACCGATTATGGCTATCCTAACTTCATCACTATTTCTGGCTTCATCACTTTTTAAGTTGTCTTTTAATTCTTCTATCAATGAATCGATTATGTTCTCCTTTTTAGTTAAACTTAATTTGCTTGATTCGTACACATTTGCGGTAATTATACTTAATCTGGACACAATAGCTATCCTTACCTTATCGTTATTCTTCTTATCTTTTAATTGCTCTATCAATATATCAACTATTTTTTCACTTTTAATCCTGCCTACTTCGTCTATTAATGCGTTTATGATTGCTATTTTAAATTTATCACTATTGCTTTTATCTTTCAACTGCTCAATGACAGCATCAACTGCTTTATCGATTCCTGTAGTAACCAAGAGTTCCATAGCAGAAATTTTTACATTATCGGCCTTATTCTTATTGTCCATTACACTAATTAAGGCAAGAACAAGCGGTTCTAACTCAGAGTCATCTATAAACTTGATAAGTTTGGATATTGCGTTTCTTGCAGGACTACTTATAGACTCTTCATCTTCTAGATAAGGAATTAATATGATGCCTGTTTCTACATTACCAATAGGAGCTAATGCATCAATTATTTGTTTCTTTACCTTCTTATCTTTTTCTTTTTGTAACTGCTTCTCTAATGGTTTAACTGCTTTAACAAGCATATTTCTTTCTATGATTTCTGCAGCATTTAATCTAACATCATCATTATCATGCTCAATATAAACATATTTTCCAGTTTCATCTTGTGTTAATAATATTTTTTCTAATTTAGGCAGATTTTCTTTGTAAGTTTTAATATTGTACGAATTAAAGGTTGAAAGTATAAGTGCAATTATGTCTGGGTTTTTCTCATTCTCAAATATTTCAAGTAATGCAGTTACTGTTTGTTGATTTTCAGATAACACAATAAGTTTTATAGCAATCTGTCTTACTGAAGGGGAAGAATGCTCAAGATAAATATATTTTCCTGTTTCGTCTTTTTCAAATAATTTATCTCTTATCTCTTGGTTTAAGTTTTTTTGTAATAATTTTACTATTTCTGATAATATTTCGTTGTCCTTTTCTTTTTCAGCGTACTTCATTAATGGCCAGAATATTTCCTCTGATAACAACTCGTTTAATACAAATAATAATTGCAATCTTTTATCCTTATCTTGCTTTTTCTCTAAATGTGATATTACATATGGTATAGCAGAAGTATACTGACCAAGACGTAATGCTGTTATTATATCCTTTTCTACATTCTCATCCTGCTCTTTTTCTAAAGCAATAATTAGAAGTTCTGCTGCTTTTTCTTTTGATAACACTCCACTGTTTACATTCATATAAACAGCAGGTATTGCCGCTAATCTTATAAGTTCATCTTGACTGTTAATATGTATTAATAGTAAAGTTTCTAATTCCTCTTTTTTGTTCGCTAATTCGTTATAAACTGGTAAATCATTTTCTAATGTTCTATGCACTGTGCCCTTTGAACCTACAATCAATGGTGAAATTGCTATATACTGTGCGATTGTTTTTATGTGGGGCACTATATTTTTTAATTCCTCGTTTACATTGGCATCTAAATTTTTCTGCATTGATACTCCTTTTCTGTTTGTTAAAGTAGATAATAGATATAATTGCTCAGGGATTGCACCATTAGTGATAATATTATTTATTAGATGTTCTATTGCTTTTGTAGACCATAATTTATAGTTAATAGCATTAACTAATTTTTTCATTTGGGTTGTAGTCTTTGCGTTTTTTGCTAATACTATGATTCTTTTTTTTGCATTTTCTCTGACTTCGTAATCCTTGCTTCCTAACGCTTTAGCAACTTGAGCTGGTGTTGCAAATCTTACACCCCATTTGCCTTTTCTAACCATTACTAAAGAAAATAATGCTGCAGATACAGAACCAAATAAACCAAGATAACTAAAAAAAGGTTTTATATATTCATTAGTCCATATATTACTTATATCAACACCACCTTTTTCATAATACTTATTCGCTTCTTCCCATCCAATATCATGCTCAATAAATTGTATTACATCATATCCATCAAATCGTTTATCATAACTGTTTGCTGTTTTTGGATTAATTTTATGTTTATTGATTAAATATATAATTTGTTCTACATCATGACGAGAAAATCGAGAATCAAATTCCATTGCTTCGTTTAGGTTGATATGATTTTCTATCAAGAATAACATCATCCCAGCTGAAAATCTACTCCCATAACTTTCAATCATAGGATTAGCTTTTTCTGCTGTATAACCATTTGTTAAGAACTGAAAAATATCTTCAGAGGATGCTGCTTCACGAAACTTTTCTGCTTCTGCATTTGCTTGTTCTGGCATAATGCCCTTTTGGTATAACACAATTATGTCTCTTACATAATCGAATTTGTAGTGATAGGTGCTGGCAACATCAATCGGTACATTATTTTTAGTTAACTCTTCCTTTTCTAAGTCATTAAATCTCCAAGTTGCTATATCTTTATTTGCCTGTTCTGGTAGTATTTTCTGATAGTTGTATAAATCGTTTATACGATTAACAGTGAATTTTTTATCATACTTACTGGCGATATCAAGAGGAACTCTACGATTTATTAAATAAAGTTGGAAATCCCCACTAAACGTTCTTTCAGTTACAGCACTTGGTGTTTCTTCTAAAGAGGTTTCAGTTTCTGTTGGCGCTAATATTCTTGCCTCTCCTTCTACTCCTTTAACACCAACCTGCGCTTGTTCTGTCGGAGCTGGTGATGTCACAGCTGGTAGAGCTTGTGGTGGAGCAGATGGCTGTTGAGATAGCAGCTCCTGAGCCAGTGATATTGCTGGGAGAAATTGCGAAATCCCGATTATCGCAGCAACTATTGGATAGACTATCGCTTTTGTCGTCGTGCTTCTTAGAGTGGATAGAATTGTAGGTGGTTTAGTGGGTTCTGCTTCTTCTTCAACTCCTGCCTGTGCTGTTTCTGTAGTCGCTGGTTGTTCTCCCTCGGTTGTTGCTGCAGGCTCTGTCGTCGGTAGCTGTTCACTAACATCTTCTCTTCTTTGCGCATATTCTTCGTTTGCTGTCGTTATTATTACTTCTTCGACAACATTAGAAATATCAGTGTGTGTCACGCCTGATGCTTGCATTTGCTGCAAATCATCAGTATTTAATATTATATCACAGCTTCCGCCGCATTTAACGTCGGTGTCAACACCTGTTTCTTCTTCAATTTTATCATCAATGGTTTTGGCTAATTTATCAGCAGGGATAGGATGGTCTTCTTGAGCAAACTCTGCATGGATGTTTGTTTCAGTTGAAGTTATTCTTAATTCTAATCCCTCGTCAGCAACAATTGATGAAGTTGCAATAATTTCTACTAATTTACCAAGGTTTGATGAAAACAATGCTATCTTTTTCCTTGCAAGTTTCTTTTCAAGCTCTTGTTTTATAACTGCTTTATTCTTGCCTTGTAATTTATGCAGTCTCATCACTGTTGCTTGTTTATGTGTTATAATGCCAGATTGTTCTATTGCTTGATATAATGATGTTTGCTGCTCTCTGTGCAAAATATCAACAAAAGCATCTCTTATTTTTTGGTAAACCTTGTCAGTTATTTCAACACCATAAAGGCCAAGCTTAAAGTTAATCTCTTGTATGTGATGGGTGTCATCAAAATAAGCAGATTGATGCGGCTTGTTATTGCCTAATTGTTTTATCTTTTCTGGCAAAGAAACATCATTGTAGCCGTCGTTAAACACAGAATTAATGATAATCATTACTGGCCATTGAATGTTTTCTGCTTCTGTGACCTTAACCTTATCAGCAACTACTCTCCCTTCATGCCAACCTTGTGATAAGGCTAATGCAGTTCCAGCAGGATTCCAATAATGAACTGTGTATGGCGTTGCTTTAGTTGTTGTTTTAGTTGATGCATACTTTTCTAATCTTGCCTTTTGTTTTGCATATTCTTCTGTTCCTCTTAATCCTGCAATATGCTCATCTGTTCTTTTCATATTTTCAGGTTTATACTTAACACCTAATGCATCATTAACTGCAATTGCAATATTGACAAAACCTTTTTGTGCGTCTGGATAACGTGCATCTCTGCTGCTTCTTCCAAAAGAATTACTGCCGTCTAGCATTACTATAATTGGTTCTTCTTCCATTATCATTCTTTCAGTTTCATCAGAGAATAATCTTTCAGTATTATCTGCATGGAGCACATATTCATTTCCATGTGATTCTGTTGAGCCAATCCTTGCTGGCTGTATAATTACATTACCCAATTTTCTCAACTCTTTTTCAATTGGCTCAATTACAAATCTGCCATAACTGTAATTTGGTACTACTAACACTTTTCTGCCTGATTGTTTTGCTTTCTTGCTTAACCTTACAAGGTAATCATAAACTTTATATGCTTCATAGCCTGCATAGACTAACTCAGCTTCTTGCTCTCCAGCTAATTCAACTGGCCCAAGGACATCTTTCTGAACAAAAAGTTGTAAATATGCCTCATAAGTAAACCCTTTTACTTTTGTTGACGAGAAACAGCAGTCAATGTCTGCCCTGTAATTTGTATAGCCTAATTCACGATGGAGTTTATTTTCACGATTTAATTTTAATGTTTTTGCTTTAAATTGTGACAGTGTAGATTTCCACTCATCTATTGTTGCTTTTTTGTTTTCAGAGGTTCTATATTCAGCAATAAGATAAGGTGTAGGGAAAATATTATTATCATATAATTCACTAGTAGCTTGAATTTCTTCTTTTATTGTTAATGATACTAATGATTCAAAATAAAAAAATTCTTTTGGCGAGAGTAAATTAGAGATTGCATTTAAAATATAACGCCTTGTTTCAATATCTGTTATTTGTGTTTTACTTGTTAGTTTTAGAATATTTTTTAATTCTTCTAACACTAATTTATTCCCGCTAGCAATCTGACTTAAAGAATTAATAATTGCTTTTCTTACTTCCTCGCTGTTATTCTTGTCCTTCAATTGCTTAATTAATGGATCAACTGCTTTCTCGCTTCCTATTTTAGCAAACGCACTGATTATTATTATCTTCATATCCTTGTCAGTCTCTTTTTCGAGATAAGCAAGCAACAGTTCAACTGCTTTTTCTTTTTCAATTTTTTCTGTTAATATTTGATAAAAGTGTGTAGTAATCATCTTTTTAATGCGAACAACTGTTTCCTCATGATATCTTTCTATAATTAATCTTACAGCCTCTTCAGCTTCTGTAAATTCAAATAATTTATACATGAAATCTATGTCAGGGACTTTTTGTTTATCAGAAATCATTTCTATTAATAATTGCTTTGTTTCTTTGTATATTTCTGGTGTGGTTGATAATTTTATTAATGTTATCAGTGCATTTCGTTTTGCTACTTTATTTTGACTTTGTCTCGCAATTGATATTAATCTGTTTACAATTTCCTGTTTTCTTTCTGTTTGTCCTGAAATTATATCCTTTACTCCTGTATCATGTCTCCTTAGATTTGAACCAAAATTGACAATTTCAAGATAGTTTTCCAGTAAATCAAGTTCACCATAACTCTGCATTAAAGTGAGCATGATTTCCCATGTTATGTAAAACTTATCTTGATTAGCTGCCAAAAGCGCGTATAATTCATCTCTTATTTCTGGTGCAGTAATTCCTTGTGCTCTAATCCTTCCAGCAATTTCACCAATATCATCTGGATGCTTCTTGAGCAGCTTAATAATTGTAGCTGTATCTAGTTTTGTAAGGTCAATATACCCCATATAATAGCTTAATAATGCTTCTCTCCTGCTTTTGAGTGTCTCCTCATCTTCATAATATTTCAGGACATAATCATATGTTATTTGTGGGTTACTTGCAAGAATTCTTGAAACAATAGCCGATGTGCTGTCTATACTACGAGATGGTACAATTGATTCATGTTTATCATGTGCTTCTATCAATCTTTCAATCACTTCTGGATAAGGCATGTTTGTTGTTACAGATTCTACGTCAATATATTCATATTTTCTGCGGTCATTAATTACATCAATCACAAAAGGAATAGCAGATTTATCTCCATAATAAGCAAGAGCTGCCATTATCTTTCTTTTATCATAATCACTTTTTGCCTTTTTGTATTCTTTCTTTAATCTTTCTACTTCTTTTTGCACATCTTTTTTTGGCTCTTTTTTCATCAATTCTTTAATAGAAAATTTTTCAGCATATCTTTGCCCTTTATACTTTTTACTAGGAATAATGCTTAGTGTCATTTCTCTTATTCTGTTTAGTATAATCCTCTTCTCATCTTCAGTGAAATAAGGAGAGTTTTCTAAGCTATAACCTTTGTTATAATACATTAAGATGTCCAATGACTTAACTGCAACTTCATAATCACCATTTTCAACAATCTTTACTAACAATTCTTTTACAAAAATTTGTCTTGCCTTGACAGGCATATCTTGCATTACAATATGATAAGAAGTGTCACTTAATCTGTTGTTTAGGATATCAAATAATGCTTCTCTCTCTGTTTTGCCACCTTTATTAAACAATGCAACAAATTCGTCTAAACTAGCACTTCTCTCAACTAATTCATTAAATTTAGAAGTGGCAGATTGTTTTTTCTTTGTTTCTCGCGAATATTGAATTTTATTCCACCATTCTGTTTCTGATATTTTTATAGAAACAACCACCCCTGATACCAACACAACAATAGGTACACTAGCAACTAAGATGGGTATAGCAAACGCTTGTATTAGTGACCATATATAAGAGGGTGTTTCAGAAGCCTTCTGCGCAACTTGTGCAGCTGCATCTGGAGAAACACCTATTAATGACAATCCTGCACTTAAAGTGCCAACAATTGCTTTTGTCGTCGTGCTTCTTATGGTTGATAGAAGTGTAGACGGTTGGGTTGGCTGTTCTGGTAGTGCTTCTGCTGCAGGCTCTGCTTCGGTTGTCGTCGGAGCTTGTGGTTCTGCAGATACTTTTTCTTCCACTTTCTCTGCGCTGCTTTCAGCAACAATCCTAAAAAACGGGGTTTCTTTAAAATTTCGCAAATATAATTTTTCTCCTTGATAATGGATTTCTACATCACCTACCTTCCTTAATTCGCCTATTGTACTTTCAATGAGAACATAATCAGGATTATCAGCTAAAAAGTTTTCAGAATATGCTCTATTTGCAGTACCGATAGACCAATAATTTACACCTTGCTTGTCAGGTAAACCTGCATATTTTCTCTCGACAGCTCTGTAAACAGGCACTCTATTCTGTAATATTTTAGGCAATCTATTGACATTCAGCACTTTGTTGGCAAAATCTGCTAATTTTATTAGATAAGAATCAAGATTAACAGGAGTTTTTGCTTCCTCTGCTTCAGGCATCTCAGCAGGTATCATCCCACCAATTAACATCACGCTTTTAACAGCATTGTAAGCATCAGAAACAGGTTTCTCGACGTTATTTTGTTCAAGAAGATTAGCAATAGAATTCATTGCAGCAAATACTTGAGCCGCATCTGGACGGCCTTCTATTATTTTCCATATCTCTTCTCCTTTTTCTTCTCCTGTTATTTCAATCAATTTTTGTTTGAGTGATGTTTTCTGCTCTTCATTTAGTTCTGGAAGTTCGCCTTTTAATGCTGACTGTAAAATAACTGCAGATTGCTCTCTTAAAGTAGATTGTGTACCGTCTTGTAATGTTATTGCTGTTTCAGGTATATGCTTGATGTTTGCGGCGATGGTTTCTGTGGAGATGGTTGGTGCTTCTGCTGCAGGCTCTACTTCGGTTGTCGTCGGAGCTGGTTGTTCTGCTTCTGCTTTTTTCTTTTCTCTCTCTTTTTTGATTTCATTTGCCTTGTCAAATTTCTGTTTAATATCTTCAAGATGGCGCTCCCATGATACTGGACCTGCTGTTCCTTTAGGTATATCAGATGTTTTTACCCATGCGCCAAAATCAAAGAAGATAACATCGCCTTTCTTATACTGCACACCATTTAATACTTGGTCGCTTGTTAATATTGCAAAGTTAAGGTCATGGCTCATCCATCCTGCTTCTTTTGCTTTTCTCACTCCTTCCTCAAGCTGCTTATATGCGCTTTCTGTGAAATATTCTGCAAGCTCATCCTCTGTATAGCTGATTAACCAATTAGATATAATTCCTTCAAATATTTCCATTGCAATCGCAGGATTTCTTCCAGCGTCGACAATACCATAATGATGAGGTGCAGGGAGTATCTTTTGCAATTCATCTGCTTTTTGCGCTTCATTTCTTGCTGATTGTATTATAACTTCAAATTCATCAGGATATGTTCTAGCATCTTTTGTGGTTTTAATAATCTTTACAGCAACCTCTTTTTCAACACCATCAATGGTTCCTTTGAATACACCTGCGGTTGTGCCTGCGCCTTCCTCTGGTTTGCCGATAGAAATTACACCTGTTATTTTTGCCTTTGGAACTTTTCCTTTAATTGATTCTCGATAACTTAATGGGAAAGAGTTGTATTCTTCGAACCATGTTGTTTCCATCCCACTTTCAAATAATTCAAATACTTCCCGCAGTTTTTCAACGTTGACACCTGCGCCGATTAAAATAACCCCTCTTTTCTCAGCAGGCGTATTAACTAATGCGAACATAACTGCTTCTGGGAGCACAGGCGATAATTTTTCAAGCAGTTCTCGTCGAGAGAGCCCTTCAATTAATTTATTCATCTCTTCTGTTTTTGACGTTGCAGATGCAATTAATATTCTGTAAGCCCCTATACCTAATTTAATTAGAGTTACGCTGCTATAAACTCCTGCGAAAACACCAACCCCAATAGCAGCAGGCGCAAGCACAGGATGCCTTTCAAGAGTTAACAGTGCATTTCTCCAGTTGACTAAAGACATTCCAGTGCCAATCCCTAACAAAATAGCAGGATATACAACTGTATATTTAATAAGGCGGGGTATTTTATTGTAAACCCTATATGTTTTTCTCGCCGTGTCCCACACTGTTCTCAGAACACTCTTATCTTCTGCAAGTTTCTCAGGATTGGCTTCTGCCTCAGCTTTTCTTGCCTTTTCATTCTCTCTTTGAATTTTAGTTATTGCAGATTCAATTGTTTTCTTTTCATCTTTAGATATTTTTCCTTCAATTAATGCTAATTTTAGTTTCGTTGCTTCAGACGAGGATACAAACATTCTGATTATTGGTATACGTCCAAAAACAGAATACTGTCTGGCAAATCCGCTGTAATAATCAACTTCATTGTATATCTCCAATAAATCATCGTCAGAAAGCTCGCCTTTGTTTCCCAATAAGTCTTCAATTGATTTATCATTTATTATCGACAATGCTTTGTCAGCAACACTCCTTGACGCAAATAAGCTCCATTTATCTTCGCCATGATCAAACAATGCCTCTGTTAAGATTGTCTTTTTAAGTCCTTTTGCATCTTCTGGCGAGAGTCCATCTGCAAGAGCATCAATATTATCTAACACACTCATTCTGACATCTACTGAAGGATGCTGCTGTACAATTGTTATCTGCGTGATTCTTTCTTCAATGGTTAGGCTGCTTACTTTGGATAATAGATTGGTTATTGGGTTTCTTATTATCTCTTCTTTCGGCAATAATTTTGCTTTCTCCTCTTCAATTTGTTGTTTAATTTCAGCTTTTCTTTCTTCAGTTATAGCTGAATATTCAAGCTCCTGCGCAAGTTTTTGCAATGTTTCAATGACTGCAAGATTTGCATTTATGTCCAAATGACTGTTAAACCTATCCTTATCGAGTTCTGAATCTTCCTTTAAAACCACAGAATCCATATCCAATTCTATTTGTTTGTAGGCATCAACAAAATCAATAAATTCATCTAACGTCGCTGCTTTCTTTAATTGTTTATTAGTCTCATCAAAACTAGCGCGGTGCATAGAATACAAATATTCATTTACCTGAGCTCTTAGCTCATCTGCACCAGAAACAGTATCGTCAATTTCTCCCAATGCTTGTGTTAACGTCTCAATCGCAGAGTCTAACATTTCTATTCTGTTGATTTCATCATTAACATATTGCTCGCCAAACCAAGACGCTAATAATATGTCTTGTGTTTCTTTATTCTTCATTCTTGTTTGTGGGTGCAGAACTTTTAACGCCCCGTTATATTTCTTTTCTGATATTAATTTTAAAACTTCATTTAAAACTTTAGAACATGCTGAGCAGCCATCTGATTTTCTCGAATCTCTATTATATTTATTCAACGCATTTGCTGCATCTGCAGCTTCTCTTCTCACCAAGTCACTTACAGAATCTGTAGAACCTCTAATTGATGGCGTTTCAGTTGTTTCAGTTATCTGCGCGACAGTTGCCTGCGTAAATTTTCTAATATCATTAATTGTTCGAGAAAGAGATGATTTCATCGCTGGATAATTTGCCAATGAACGCTCTATCTCATCTAATCTTTGGGTAATGTCTCTTCTTGTTAATACTTTCCTGCCATTCTCATATAATTTACCAATGAATCCTGCTTTTCTTATGTTCTCATTAATAGTTCTTAAATCATTCACTTTCTGCCATACTGCTTTCATTTCATTTTCTATCTTAGCCATTTCAGAATGTTGAGAATTTAGAGAATCAATAACTTGTGATGGAACTTTGCCATTAAGAGAATTAATAATTTTTAACAAATCAGTACTAGATTTAACCCTGTCGACAACACTTGATTTAAGCCTTGACCTCACAACGTCTAATTTCGCCTGTGTTTGTTCTTTATTATAATCGTCAACTGCCTTGTTTAAGCTGTCTAATCCAGCAGCAATTGGCATTTCTGCTGCCTTGTATTTTGCATCTGACAATGCCTGCTGTATTAATTGTCCAATGGTTGGCTTTGCCAATTCATTTATGTTTATTCCGCCATCTGTTAATATTTTCATCAGCTCAGGCCTGTTGCCAGCAATGACACCAGCCATGCTTGGTTCAAGCATTAATATTTCTTTCAATAATTCTTCAACTTTTTGCGTTTGCTGCACAAGCTGTTTCTTTGATATGTCCAGCTGATTTTTCATTGCCTGATATTGTGAATAATCAACAAACTTTTCCACGCCAAATGTAGTGGTTGCTGCTGTTGCATCTGCATCAACAAACGCATTAAACACAGCATCTCCTTCGCTGCCTTCTGCATTATCTAAAATCAAAACACCGCCTCTGCCGCCGTAACGTTCAGTCATTCCTAAATCAATACCTAAAACATTTCCATTAAAATAATTATAAGGTGCATTTCCTTCTCCAAGTTTAATGGATGTATGACCATGGATAATCTTCTTTACGCCTAATTGAGTCAGAATTGTATCAATTGTTCCATATTGCTGCACTTTATTAAACCATTCTCCTGCTTTGCGTTTAGGATCGCCGGCAAAAACAGGGCTGTGCCAACCGCCAGCATACTGACCATAATTAAAAGCATCTCTCTTAATGTCGTCTTCCATTGCCTGCATTGCAGCTAAGCCATCATAAGTGTTGCCGTCAGAATGTCTATAACTCAAAGACATCTGTCCGTTTGATGGCTCTATTGGTACACCGCCATGTACATACAATACTTCATTTTCAACATGATGCAATTTGCCATTGGTTTTGAGTAAATTATAAGCCCTAAGAAGTTTTTGATTTTGCTGTATTACTTTTATAAAATTATTCAAGTTTGTTCTTTCCTCTTGAGTTAATCCACCCAATATTTTATTTTGAATTAGTTGCCTAAAATAATTTATCCAATTTAAATCAACATTAGCTTCTTCTAATACTAAATCACCGCCATTATATAACCAATTCCATAATAATGATATATCTCCCTGCATTGCACCCATAAACATAAACTCGTGGTTTCCTAATAACATAACTGCTTTTCCTTGTGCTGTAAGACCAGCAACATAATCAATAGTTGCAAGAGACTGCTGACCCCTGTCAATATAATCACCTAGAAAAATAATTTTATCAACATTTGGCTCGCCAGTATCTGTTATTACATTTGTCGACGTTAATAATTGCTTTAGTCTGCCATAAGCGCCGTGTATGTCGCTGACAACTGCGACTTTTTTAGGCGAGGTTTGTTCTACAACAGGAGCTAATCTACTGACTTCTTGCTGCAGATCTCCAAGCAATCTTACTTCTTCTGCAAATTGAGGCAGCATTGCCTGCGCTTTATCTGTTTTTTCTTTGGCAGCTTTTGCTGCTTCTAATCTTGCTGCTTCTAATCTTGCTGCTTCTTCAGGTGTTATCACTTGTTCAGGTGCTGGTGTTACAAGTGTAGGTTGAGTAGGTATTACAACAGGCGATACTATCGGTGTTTCTGGGGTAGGTACTTCTGCAGGTTGTGGTATTTCTGGTATCGCTTCTGCTGCCTTAACTTCTAATGCTTTTGGTTTTCCTAAAACTTTTTCTCTGAAATCTTTTAGAGGAGGTAGTCTCTCGACGTAATCAGAGGCATCCATATATTCATTTAATAATGGATCTTCAGGCGCAACAAGCTCTCCGTAGAATCTAAATGGTATTCTCTCCCAATATTCTTTTGCTGGAAGGGTTAGCTCATTTAATGGTTTATGTTTTTCTGTTTTTTGTTGTAATGATTTACTGCTTATTCTTCTGCTGTTCAAACCATATTTATTAAATACTCTTTCAGTCAGCTGTATTGAACCTATCCAAACTACATCATCAACTTCATCATAATTAAACAGATAACTCACTTTTCCATTTTTGGATTTAACAATATATGTTTTAACATTTCTCTTAACTATTTCATTATAAGTATCGTATGGCTTTGGAGCTGAGAGAATTGAGGCAGTTGAGAAATCTGGTTCAAATCCTTCCTTAAATGTATAAGAGGATGGTTCTTCCGTCTTAAACTCACCAATCTCTATTGCTGTCTTTGGCACTGCTTCACCAATAAAAGTTGTACCAACTTTATAATCCCATGTTGCCAAACCTAAGAATAATTGCCTTCCCTCTTCTTTTTCTAATTTAATTTCCTCTTCTGCAGACAATTTCTCAAATACTCTTTGTAATTCATGGGGATAAGTTACAGACTCTTCTGTTTCTAAACCTTTGCCGAATACAAGCCCTTTTTTATAATGAGAAATTGCTCTCCACACACCATTGGAATTGCTTTTATAAACAGTTCTAGCATAATAATTGTTATCATCTGGCAATTTAACAAAAACTACAAATGCCTTTCTTCCGAAAGAAGTGTATGAACTAGAGATATAATATTCGGCACCGTCTAATGTAATTTTATATTGTGGTGTAACTTTCCTACTAATGATGGTATTAATATCAATCTTATATTGTTCTGGTGTATCTCGACCCGGCTCTTCATGTGCAAATCTAACCTGTCCAGAAATTCCTTGCAAGAATCCAGCTCCGTCAGAAATTTCTTCTATTTCAACAGGCAATCCTTTAAATGCTTCTCTGAGTTCATCTATTCTCGCCTTTGGAACAGCTGCGGCTACAGCAGGTTCTTCTGCTTTTGGAGCAGCAACTGGTGTAACTTCAGGAGCAATAGGTGTTGGAGCAGCAACTGGTTCTGATAGCACAACAGCTTCTCCAACTCCTGCTTCCTCGCCAATTTTTTGAGCAAGAGGTGATGCAGCTAATACTTCTGGTGTAAGTGCAGGCGGCGTTGTAACACCTTCAACTCCTCCACCTTGCACTCTTTCTTCCACTCCTTGCGCACCACCTTCTTCAGCAACCTCTTCAACTTCTTCTGAACTTAATTCACCCACAAATTCTGCATTGAAATCATCAATCGCACCCATCATATCATCAATCAATGAGTCTTCTACAAATGTTCCGAGCGCTTCAAGTTCTTTCTCATAATCTGCTTTTCCATATTCTGCGCTGAACTCATCAATACTTGACGTCGTCAAAAATACAGAAGTATCTGGGATTATTGGCGCAGTCAATAAACTAACTTTGCCTTCTGCTTTTTTCTCTGCAAGTTTTTGATCATTATATTTGTTCAGGGAAAAGAATACCTTTTTGCCATTCTTCGCTGCCTCAACAATCTTATCATCTGTCGTCATTATTGCTGCTGTAAGGCTTGGATAAGTGGTTACAGTCTGACCTTCTTCTATTTCGGGATTAATAATGAATTTATTAGCAGGTTCAGTGACATATTGGTTATAATCGTTCATTATACTCTGAGTGATTGCTTTTACTTCCACCTCTGAAACGTCCTCATTAAATATTATCCTTAACTCATCTCCTCCGACTTCAAACAATGTGCCTTTACCAGCAATGCGCGCTTGTATCATCGCAATAAGTTTCGCTTTCAATTCATCTCCTTTTTCAATGCCATAATCCCTGTTAAACAATCCAAAGAAATTTAGGTCAATATCAACTTGTGTTACTTTCTCACCATTTTGTAATTTCTTCATCACAAACTGCTGCGCATATCTTAATCCGCTTAGATAAGTTACACCATCTAATGTTTTTGTCATTGCTGTCATCATTGCTTCTTTTCTAACAGCAGCTTCTGTTTCAATCTCTCCGTTCTTTGCTGCCTCTTCTAAGTCGCTTATTCTTTCTGCCAAACCAAGACTAACAACATCTTGACCAAAGAATTCGTATTCTGGCTTGAATTTAACAGAAAACTTTGCCATATAACTCCCGCTGTTCGTGTCAAATTTAACATAAGAACTGCCTGTCTTCTTTTTTGCTTCAACAATATTCTTGTCTGATTGCTGCGATATTTTTTCCAGAGTAATACCTCCAATCTCCCTTAACTGCGCTGTTTTTCCCGCAGACAAAGAATTATGATTTAATCTTGTCGCCATACCTTGGATAGGCTCGACGCCGTTGTAAGTTTCAGAAGCTAAACCAACATATGCATCTATGCCTATCCCAATTAGTTTGGCAGCTTTCTCTTTTCTTTCATCATCAGAGCCTTGCAGTTGAGATATTGCTTTTTCAAGAACACCTTCCCTGAAATCTGTATCTGCATTATCACCAATTCTTCTGGCAATCTCTTCTATTATCTCGTCGTCTATGTTTCTGCCTGTGATTGAGAAAGATTTGCCGCTGTCGTGCGCAACAACAATCTGCCTTTGTTTCCCTTCATCATTTAATCCAAGATTATATACGAGAATACCATCTTCTTCTGCAGGGGTTACACCAATAAATTCCTCACCAAAATAATCAGGAGATGCATCAATAACCATACCAACAAGCTCATCTAAACTTTGCGCAAATGCATTTATAACAACATTGCCAACACCATGGCCAAGCTCGTCGTTAATTGCCTTAAATCTGCTGATATCAGCGTGCAGTATGGACAATGTGTCATCTTGCTGGATATTTGCAATAATGTATTCGTTCCTTGCACGGACATTATTTGTATTCTGAGCAATTTGTGAGCGATAAACCTCGTCGACAAGATATGCTCGCTGTTCTGTTGCTTTTTCAGCTGCTCTTTGCGCTGCTTCTGCTTTTTGTTTTGCAATTTCAGCTATAGCCTCTGGCGGCAATGGTGGTGGGATTGCTTCTTCTGCTGAAACAGTTGCTTCTACATCTTTTGGTAATGGAGGAGGAATTGCTTCTTCTGAAACTGTTTTTTCCATTTCAATTTCTTCTTTTAACTTATCTTCACTTACGCCAGAAGCTTTTATTTTCTTTTCTGCTTCTTTGATTGAAATTTCAAATGCCTCTTTCATTGTGTCTAAAGCTCTATGCAAAGATTCAGGAGAACTTTTAACTTCATTTGCAATTGGAGCCAGCAATGGCTCTGCGTTGAGCACGGCAATAATATCTGCTTTGATATCTTCCTTTACTTTTTTCAATGCTGCTTTTTTATATTCATCAATATTATCTTCATTTCCTTCCTTGTCTTCAGTTAAATAAGCAAAATATTTTGCCTGAGACTCTGGAGACAATTCATCTATTTGTGCGTCAGTTACTGTCTCACCAGACAATATCTCATCAATCTTTTTGTTGTCTTCAATTTTTGACTTTGTTTTTGATGTTTCCATAAACAAATTAAAAGCTGCTTGACTCTCTTCTACCTTTGATTTTGCTCCTGCTGCTTCCAAACCTTGAAGTTTTTTTATAGATGCAACATAATTAATAATTGCAGGATGCTCTACAATAGGTGTTAGCTCAGAATCAATAATCCCATTTTGTGTTAAAAATGCCAATGCTTCTTCAGGAGAGCCATCTCTCATCATTAATAATGCCTCGTTAGCAAGACTTGCGCTTGGCTGGGACCCAGTAATTGAGCCAACCATCTTTTTTACTACACCTTGGCCAACCTCCGTGTTAAACGCAGATTTAAATGTCTTTATTCTGGACGCAGATGTTTTTAATTTTACAGGTGTGTCTGACAATTTTGCCTTCTCTTTAATTGCGTCTCCAAGTTGCGCTACTTGTTCTCCGACAACAGCTTTAACAATCTTCGTCTCTCTCGGTGTTTCTGTTAAATCTGCTGATACTGACGTAGGCAATTGTGTTTCAACCCCTATTATTTGTGTGATTGGATTGCTGAGAGTGACGCCAAATGCATCTACTGCAGGTGGTGTATCAATAACAATGCCTTTTGATGGATCATTGTCAATCAATATCCCTTTTACTTTTTTGCCGTCAGCAGAAACAAAGGTAATCCTGCCGGATGCTGGCCCTTGTGAGGCCTCAAATTCTTCAAAATTATCTGTAGTAGATATCTTTAAGATTTGCGTTGGATCTATGCTCACAGAATCTCCATTTGGATTTGTGACAATAATTGGCTCACTATCAAAATATAATGTTTCTGCATGAGAAGTGTAAATATCTTTTTTCATGCCTTTATCAAAACCAGAACCTTTTGATGCGATAATATGTGTTACTTGTATTTTGCCTTTTGGCGTCATCTCTTCACTGACAACCTTTATTGCAATTGGCCTGTTATTTTGTTTATTCTTCTCTAAAATTTCAATTTGTTTAATATCTGCATTTGTTTTTAAGCCATCATATACTGTTTGCATGTTTGGAACAGCAGAATAACTTGCTCCTTGATGTTGGCCTTGGAATACAGATGATTTACCTTTTGTTGTAAATACTCCTTTTCTTGCGCCGGTGAGGGATTCAAGTGTATCGAGAAAATCATCGCCGTGGCCTTTTAATCCTGTATAATCTTTGATGCCATACATCTTTGGCAGAATATATTCTTCACCAAATATTTCAAAGGTGTAGTGCTTTGCTATATTTGTTGCTGTTTTTGAAGCGAAACTTTTTTGCGCAAATTCTTGCACTGCTTTTTTTCCAAATGTTACACCTTCTAATTTGTTCATAACATTAAAAGGATTATATTTTGAAGCAGCGACTGCATCTACTGCTTTCCCCCCATATTTGCCAGCACCACCCATCACATTTCCTAATACTCTTGCTCCAATATATTGGCTATTTGTTGCTATGTTCGAGCCAGAATTTTCAAGCGCTGCTAACCCTGTACGGCCAGCTTTTGTTATAGTGCCTAAAGCAGCAGAAAATGCAGCCATCTCAGCAGTTGTGACTGGATTAACAAGATAATCAGCTATGCCATAATCCATTTGCCCTTTAAGGCCTTCATTAAGTTGCTCTGGAGTATATTCTTTTGTATTAACTTGGGTTGTATCCAGCCAATTGCTTCTTTCATTTGTTATTCTGTTATCGCTGCCATAAAATAGTTCATCAACACCAACACCCAACCCGACAACAGGTGTGATTAAGGCACTACTGCCTGCTCCAACTTTCATATACCATTCATCATATTGCACGTCCATCTGCGCTTTTTTCACAGCGCCCAACTCAGCTTCAGACGGGCCTTTGTAATTTGTAGCTTGCTGTAATGTTTTAAACGCTTGCGACCCTATGCCTACTACTACAACATCATATTCTTTGTCTCCTTTAACTCCTTTAATTTCTTTGACATACGCTGTACCTTGCTTATTCAATTTGTATCCTTGCTTTTTGAGAGAATCAGTTAATAGGTTTTCTGCATCCTGTTTTGAACCAATTTTCTGAGTTAATTCACTTAGGGGAATTCCTGTTTTTCTTGAATAATCTGAAAGTATTGTCAAGAATTGCTCTCTATCATTAAGTGTGTAACCCTCACGAACATCACTGTCAATTGCATTTTGCAGAGAACAATCAGAATTAACATAACATGACATTCCTCGTAATGATTTTGAAATACCTGCTTTAACTCCTGCGGTTTCCATCCAAGTATTGCCTATAGGATTAGTAAACTCAATTTCATAATCTTTTTTCCATTGATGAATTTTTTTATCGCGTTCAAGCTCTGCTTTTAGCATATCTATTTCCGCCTCTACTCTTAAATCATTAGTTGCTGGAGAAGGATTGGATTTAAGATTACTCAAATATTGTTCTCTGAACCCAATCTCCTGCTGTCTCATATTTATGTCAATAACTGGCGCAGATTGTGTAAACGTCATCTTCATATTATCTCTGCCTAAAAATGTTCCAATGAGGGGCACAGAAGATAAGAAGCCGCCACCTGGGGCAGACTTTTCAATGTCTTTGTTTAATTGTGATGCATATTCTCTCGCTTCTTTCTGCGCGTCTGCTGCTGCTTTTTGCTGCAATGCTTTTATTCTTATATCTCTTTCTGCTCCTTCTAATTTTCCTAAGATAGAATCTTCATTAATATATTTCTCCTGTAAAGTTAGAGTAGATTCTAATGCTTTTGCTCTTGTTGCTTCATTTTGCGAGGCTTGTATTTCTTCTATACGTGTATCAGTATCAAATTCATCTGGAGTAAACCAGTCGCCAAAAAGAGTACCACTAAGAAAGTTCTCTCCCTGAATAGCCTTTAAGCCATTTGCACTATCTTGAACCTTCATCTCATTGTAAGCAATAGCTCCTTTTAATGAAGCAGTGTCATGGAATGATGAATCACTTTGCCCTAATTCAAGGTTTGCAATTATCTGCTCTGTTTCAGCAATAGAAGTTTCTGTTTTCTGCACTTTCTCAAGGCTTGTATCATCGTCATAATCATCTAATGCTTCTTTTAGTTTAGCAAGTTTTTCTTTTTCACCTGCAAGATCCAATTGCACCTTCTGTTTATTAGAATCATATCCTGTTTGCATACTGACAAGTAACTCTCCAAGAGCTTCCATTGTAGGTTTATCGCCTGATGCTAATCCCCCTTGTTGATTTAGATTATTTAATTCTTTTACAATGCCGCCAAAGCCAAGAACAATTTCTGGGCTGTTCATATTTGCTTTGTAAACATTTTTATAAGCTGCACTGCCTTCTTGTGGCGTGTAGCCTTTAGCAGCTTTAGCTACTTCTAAGATATCATCAGCAATTACAAGCGGATCAAGTAACCATTTTTTCCCCCCTTTTAATCCCTTTTCATCTTTTTTAACACCAAACGTATCCAAAAAATTCTTTAAAAGAGCAGGAGCATCTGCACTGCCTTTGTTAATGGCATCAATAACTTTTTGTTTTTCTGTTAAAAACGCATTATAAGTTTGCGGCTGTTTACTTTCTTTAATTTCTTCTGCTTTTTTAGACAAACCTAAGATACTTAATGCACCTTCTGGCAGAATTTGTGTTGCTAACTCTTTTACTTGCTCTGCTTCTTTCTTTTTCTGCTCTTCTATTTTCTTTTTTCTTTCAATTTCAGCGCTAACCTTCTTTTGTATTGATTGTGTGCTTGTTTTCTCTTCTTCTAATTTCTTCTTTTTTTCAGCATGAGTCTTTCTTTGCTCTTCTGTAAGTGTTGTATCATGGCTCTTTTTCTCTTCTTCATCTATTTGCTTCTCAAGTTTTTGGGTTTTTTTAGTTAATTGTTTGCTTACCCCTGCCAATTTTCCTTTTTTGAGATAAAGATTAGTTAAACCATCATTCGCTAACTCATTTTCAGTATCATGCTTTAATGTAGTTTCCCATTCTTTTATTGCCTCATCATCTTTGCCAGTATTTGCATAAGCCAATCCAAGCAGGCTTCTTGCTTCAGTGTCTTTCTCGTCGAGAGCTAACAGGAATTTGGCAGAATCAATAGCGTCATTGTATATATCATTAGAAGTTGCCTTGTCTGTTTCAGCTTGCCCAAGATTAACATGCAGGTATAATTTCTGCTTAGCCAATCCTTTCAGCGCAGCGTTATATGCTTCATCGCTTAAACCAGCTTTTTCGTTATCCCATCCTGCCTGCTCAATTTGAGAAACAAACAGTGCAGATGCTTTCTCATTTGCTTCCAATGCCTCTGTGGTCTTGCCCTGCGCAGAATAAATTTGGGAAATGCCTTGATAAGCATTATAATTAGTGTTATCAACTTCTAACAGTTCATTATACTTTTTCAGTTTTTCGTTGAGAGCTGTTGGCTCATCAGAAGTTATCTTCTCAATATCATCATTTATCTTATTTATCTTCAGCTTTTTAATAACCTCATTTTTCTGCTTCTCATCTTTGATATACCCAGAAACACAGCCTTCTATTCCTCCACTGCCACCACCAGTTCCTCCACCATTTCCAACACCACCACTGCTTCCACAAACAAGCGAAGCATATTTCGCTCCAATTGACGCATCTTTTGTAGATTCATAGGCATCTTTGTAAGTCTCAACAGCCTCGTCTTTTTTGCCTTGTTTCTCGAGAGCAGATGCTTTCGCAGCAAGTATCTTGCCTTTATATAATTTTTTCATTTCCTCGTCGGTAATTGTATCTGCAGCAGCTAATGCTTCCTGAACATATTTATCAGCATCTTCATACTTACCCTCGTCAATATATAATTCACTCATTCCTGTCAATGCTTCTATCTTCTGACTAGCTGTTCCTTTTTCAATCACAGTCTGGTAATATTGTTTCTCGTCTTGGGTTTTACCTAAAACATTCGCCTCTTTTGCATTGACTAACGCAGTAAATGCAGTTTTTTGGTCGCCAGTTAAAAGCTCTGCAGCAGACTGTGCAATTGCCTGTGCAGTATTTTCAGAAATTGCCTGATAAGTATCTTCAAGCGCCTTTTGGCTGTAAGATTCCTGTAACTTTTTGATGTTGGATTCTGCATAATTAATTAAAGAATCCATCTGCCCCTGAACTTTTGAAACACATTCTTGGGTGGTACATTCTAATTTTTGTATATGGAATATTGCAATCTGCTCCTGTACAGCGTCCTGCAATGTCTGCATTGTCAGCGCAGAAACCTCTCCAGCAAGAGTACGATATTGTTTGAATTTTTCAGCATGGCCTTTGACAAGCTCTCCTGTCCCAACACCAACTAACTGTTTTGTACCGCTGTTAGTCAATTCTTCGCCTGCAACAATTGTGTCTTTGTCAAAGTCTAAATAATTCAAAGCTGGCTTGTCGCTTGCAAATGCCAGTCTCACATTTGGGTTTAAGATTTTGCCCTCGACAGAAGTTTGTAAAATATTTGCAGTGGCAATGTTCAGATAGCTCTTGCCATTCTTCTTTTTAACAACACCTGACATCTCTGGCTGTCTTATATTTTCAGTTAATATTAAATTATTAAAGACTTCTTCAGTTATTTCATGGTTATCAAAATCAACATAACTAACTACGCCGTCTTTCACAATCTTCTTTAGTTTAACATCATTCCCATCCTTGTCAACAAAATGCAGATAGCCATCTTTATCCTCTTTAGTATATCTTATTGCAAACTCGCCCATATTTGCAGAGGATTTAGGATTTTCAAAATAGATGATTGTCTTTTCCTTGCTTTCCTTACTTTGTGTTTCAAGGAATTTTTTGATATCACTGCTGCTTTGGGCGGGAACAAAATACGCTGAATAAGTATCATCATCATTTCCTTTGATTTCAATAGGATCATTTCTCATTCCATATTGAACAAATCCTAAATTAACAATTTGCCCGCCAATAATACCCATGCCGTCGAATTCTGAGCTGTGCCTTTCTTTAAAGCCATCAATCTCTTTCAAAATCTTTTTACTTTGTTCCTCAAAGGTTTTTAGCTGCGCCAATGCATCTTTCGCATCTTTTTTGCTAAGTTTTCCCTGTTTTAATTTCTCATTAATATCATTCATCTCCTGCTGCGTCTTCATTCTCTGCATCAATAATGTCCTTAAATCTAAAACTGCGCCTTCATCTGTTTCAAAAATTTTGAATTGATAGCCGTCTTTTTTGTCTTTGGCGTCTTTAGTCAATGTATTTCTCAAGAAACCATATTCGCTAAGTTCAGCATAACTGCCTTTTTTATATAATGAATAGCCTGCAAGTTTATCATCTTCTACATTAACCTTAAACTGCCCTGAAAATTTGCTTTTTCCGTCTCTTGAAGGATCATCAAATGCTAACTCGCCCTGCTCAACATAAACACTTCTCAAAACAGCTGTTCCTTCTTTGAACTCAAACATTGATTTGCCTTTATTGTTATATCCGTCAACATACACACCATCGAATTTAACAGCGCCGTTAATCTCAACACTATCATCTGAAATAGTAATAACTGTTTTTTGTTTTATTTTGCCATCTGTTGTACCATGCGCTTCAAAGTTTATTCCTTTGACATTGATTATTGTTCTGTCTCTTAATTTAATGACGCTGTTTCCGTCTGCATCTACATAAACTTCAATATCTTTCTCTCCTGAAGTTTCACGAACAACAAAAGAGCCTTGACCAGCAGGTTTGATACTTACACTTCCGTCGGAGTTTAATACAATCTGTGATACCTGCCCGCCTATTCTTTTGCAGTCTCCGTCTTTTGTGCAGATAATAAAACCTGAGAAAGTTTGTGCACCAGCCTGTGTGCTTTCTGTATAAGTTATGCCTGTGATGATTGCATTGTCTAATGCTGCCTTGTTATCTCCAAGATTTAAGTTTATATCGCAGGGTATGCCTTGAGAAGTGCTTGCGCAATCTCCTGGGCCTTTAATGACGCCGTTAATTATGCCTGTGCCTTTAATAAATATATATTTAGCATCCTTTATGCCGTAATCTTTATTCAATGCATTGGCTATCTCGACTGGATTTAATGTTCCCAAATCTAATTTTTCGTAATTTTTACCATAGCCAAGCTGCTCGGCATTTAAATTAAATGGTTCTTTAATTTCAGTAACCTTAACATGCTCTGGCGGGATTTTGTTGATATATTCAGGCGGTATTTCAGTCTGTTTGACATACTTCTCCCATGCGTCGTCAGGAATCTTATTCCATTTGACCATCTTCCAGTCTATTTGCTCTGGCTTTTTCCAGAAGTCCGGCTGTTTATAAGTATCAGGATTATCATACATGCTTTCCTGTTCATCACCTGGCGCAAATACAGCAGCACTGAAAACCATGCCAACCATTAGATAGATAGAGATAAGTGCGAAAATCTTCTTTGCAGTATTTAATCTATCGGCAGTACTTAATTTACTTGAAAATAAGTTTTTACCTGCGCTTTTCACTATTTCTTCTATCCATTTAACTGATTTCATTTACTCTTTTGCCTCCTCAACAATAAACTTCACAATCTTCTTATCATAATCTCCATGCTTGTCTGTTGCAATTATCGCAACATCATAAGTGCCAGGTATTTCTGGAGTGAATTCAATCAAACCATATTCAGTAATATCAAACAAACCAGTCTCGTCACTAAACACAACATCAGGTTTGCCTTCTTCATCAACTTCGTCGTCTTCTGCTTTTATCTGATAGACAAATTCTTTTCCATCATTGAGGTATATTACACTGTCTGCAGCGCCGTCTGCATCATTACTAAACAATTTATCGTCAATAATTATCTTCGGCGCTTTATTCTCCTTAAATTTAAACGCAGACAAAAACACAAATCCAGAATCATTTATTGCAAGCAGGAAATTGTTCTTATCAACAGGAATAATATTTATCGCATCTTTCATCCCGCTGTTTAAAGAGTAGCCTAATAGGATGGATGTTCCTAATTCAGACGCATTAAACGTGCCGTCGCTTAATTCGCTCAAGAAGGTGAAGTCAACTAAATCCGGCTGTTTAATCTGCTCGACGACAACAAGCCTTGCAATCTCATGCACATAACCTAATCTTATAGGAACATCAACAACAAATTTGTCTAAGGTTTGAATATTATTAGTAGTATTAGAGCCGTATTTTAGCGGATAATTAACAGTAATTATTACCTTGTCGAGGGCAATCATTACATCTGCATTTATTGCTCCCTGTTCAACAACTTGCTGCGGGAAATTAGTAAAATTCTTTATGCAGAAAGGCAGCGCATTATTGACATATTTGTTTATCTCTGCTTCCATCTCCACAGACGACAAAAGCTTGTTTTTATTATTGAGCCTATTTTTATTTCCATCATCATAATATCCATAGGCAACAGAACCATCAATACCTATGTTTTTCACGTCGAGCATATATTTATCTATCTCTTCTACATTTTCTCCTGTAGTTTGTTCTGTATAAATTCTTCCGCCCTGTATACCAAGCAGCATTATTCCGTTAAACGCAGTATCATAAACACATCTTTCAACAAATTCTTTCAGGGTTGCAGGAGTTTCCTCGACAATAGACGCAGGTTTCTGGCTGATAAAATAAGCACCAAAGCCGATTATTATAACTGCGATTAGCCCAATGATTATGAATATTGATGCCTGCGCCTTAATACTTCCTTTGTTAGTTATATTTAGGTTATTATTGTTTGTGTTTACCTTATTTTTGTTCATTATTATCTCCTTCTTTTTTCAGTATTTTGATATTGGAAAATAATGCTTCTATCTCTTTTTTTATCCCTCTCTCTTTTGCATACCTCAGCAATGAAGTGATATTAAGCGAGTTATGCATCAGCAAATAATCGAGAATTTCTTCGGTTTTGTTTTCAACAGGCAATTTTTTTCTGGTAATCTCAAAATAATAATCCACAAAGGCATTTTCCAGAGAACATTCGCCTGTCTCAGACAGAGAATAATTATTTTCACGGAGAATTATGAAATTGTGCAGGTTAGCCTTGTCAATGAGAAGTGCTATATCTTCAATCTTTGGCTCAACCAAGACTACAAATTTGAGCGGAAGAGAGGAAAGATAAGAAGAAAATTGCTCAGATGCGCCTTTTTCAACGTAGATAATTATGTAGTTTGAGAGCGGATAACTCCTTTTGAAGAAACTGGCGCTGGTTATTCTAAACTTTTTATGAAGAAATAATAATGATGTTTGTATATATTTTATTAATGGCGCGTTGAGGTCTTTTTCATATACCCCTTTTTCATAAATTTCTTTATTTCTTTTTGTAATTTCGTCATGAAAAACATATCTGCCCTTGGCTATCCTTGCAATCTTTTTCTGAGTTAGAAGTTTATGAGTAGTATAATGGGCTGTGCTTTGTGAGAGATTAAGAACTCTACTTAAATCTAACTCTGTGAAGTGCTCACTCCCAAACACCTCTTTTAATTTACTCTCCCTTAATTGAGATTCTCTTTTTTCCCCACTCATTCAGTGCCACTCACAATAAAATGACACCCCCAATCCTGAGCAGACGGCTGTCTGCCCCGACTAAAAACAGTGATTATAAGTTGTATACTAAAAGTGCAAAATAATCGAGAACATTATTTTGCACTTTTGTATATACTAAACCATAATTAGTTTTTCTAACTAATTCTGGTTTGTATATACAAAACGGAAATGAAAGTTCGGAATTTCATTTCCGTTTTAGTATATACAAACGTGATTAATTTGTACGAAAATTAATCACGTTTAGTATATAATCTTGGTTAGTAATTATTCTTTGTTTATCCAACACGAAGCGGACAGCTGATCCGCCTCGCCTAAAGATATGATTTCTCTCGTTCACAACACGTTCTAGGGCACAGCCACTCGTCTCATAAAAAATTATTAGTTATTCGTTCTTCGCTATTCGTCATTCGTAACTAAAAACGAAAAACGAAGAACGAATAACCGTTTTATCATAGTGAACGAACAGCTTCGCTCTATAACAATAACTACTAAACCCACTCAAATTATTTCACTGAAAAAGGGAATATATAAATCTTTCTATAAAATGTTAAAAATTGACAAAAAGAGGAAGACATACTCATTTTCCCTAAACATATAGGAAAATATATAAAAGAAAATAGGTTTCCTAATAACACAATGTCTCTTATTTGCCATGAATGTGAAAGTTATGTTGGGCCAAGTGAAGAATTGCCTGGTAAAAATTGCGGTATAGTTTATCCTACTCTGCTTTCTTTAGTTTATGTTCCTTTAGAAGATGATAAGAAGGGTTGTAAGATAGGTTATAAGCTAGTTTATCAGGAATCAAAAACTGGTCTAGCTCTTTGCTTAAGATGCATTGAAACTGGAATGCCTGAAAAAGCAGGGATGCCAGGAGGAATAGAAACGCCAAAGAGCGATAAAAATAGAGTTAAAGACAGGTTCGCCCTTTTAAAAGAAGTATATGAATGCTATAAAGCTGAAACTAAGTATAAGAAACTAGAAACACAACAAAGAGGCAGATGGATAAAACTTGGCGCAGATGAAGATATGGCTAAAAATAAAGCGATTGATAATTATCTCAAATTAGTAAAGAAGCTTATTAAAAAAGGCATAGATAAAAGTTGTATTTATTGTTCTCAAGATGTACAAAGTACACATAGAGCACCTTTTTTTGTTGTAAGGCTTATGGATAGGGTATATTGTGAAGATAAATTGAGTGGATTCACTGATGAACAAAACTATTCATGCTCAGATTTAGATACAGGAAGGGTTAGTTTCAAGATATGTTTTGATGATTTTAGGCAAAACTTTCCAAAAAGTTTTGAGCAGATTAGTTATGATTTAAGAAGAGAAGAAAATCCACATGAAACACAAGCTCCACATGAGCTTCATATATCACCTGAATTTGAGCAGGCAATTGAAGAAGAAGGTGGTAATATAGATAGCATAGTTGATAAATTACAATGTGACCCTAAGTTAAATTTAGTTGTAGTTAGGGGAAAGGGAAGAAAGTTAGATTCATAAAAGTAATCTTTGTTCTACATAAGTTATTTTATACAATTATATCAAATTTAGAGTATATCAAATAGATTATATAAAAAAATAAAACTATCATCATTCTCCCCAATCTGTTAAACAAAACTGAAGTTTAACAAAACAGGGAAGAAACTTTAAAAACAATACTTAATTATCATCGCCAATGACAGAAATAACATATACACCACAAGAAATCAAAGAAGTTCAAGACGTTCTTTCAGGAAAAAGAGTATATCTGATGAAGAACAAGAAAAAGTAGACTGTGTTTTTGGTGGAATAAAAAATTATTTTTCTCCATTAATTATCTTCAATATCTCTTCGCCATATTTCATGATTTTAGTTGGTCCAATCCCAAATACTTGCTCTAAATCCTTAACACATATCGGCATCTTAACAGCTATATCGAATAAAGTTCTATCGTGCATAATCATAAACGCAGGGACTCCTTGAACTTTACTAAGTTCGCTTCTCCATTCCCTGAGCCTTTTCACGATATGATCTGATTTTACTAAACTGAACTCTTCTTCTCTTTTCTTTTCAATCTCTATTTTATTTTCAATCTCTCTTTTATTTTCTTCAAGCATGCCCATCATCTCATCAGTAATGAAATGTGTTGGCTTTTTACCCGAGTAACTAAGGTAAAGGCTATGCTTTGCCCTGCTCATCGCAACATAGAATAATCGTCTTTCTTCTTCTTCTTTATCGTATTCTTCAACTTTGACCATTTCAATTACAGGATGTTCACTTCCTTTACAAGGAAAATTCATGCCGGTACATCCAACAACAAAAACCATATGAGCCTCAAGCCCTTTTATTGCATGCACTGTTGCAAGCGTTATTTCTTCGATTGTAGGCAGAATATTTTTAGCAGTTTTCATCTCATCGCTTCTTACTATATGTTTTATTCCGCGCACTTTCATAAGTTGTGAAAGCTCATTAAGCTGCCTATTGGTTCTCGCCAGCACAAAAATTTCATTTCGCGGCAATTTTGAATTAGCGATACTTTGAATTACAAATTCAAATTCTGTCTGTTCAGAATCAAATTTAAGCAGCCTTACTTCTTTTTCACCATTTATCACTGCTTCTAAATCAGCAAGATTCATTGATTTTATTGAATTGTTAATGAGCTCAACAATATGCGATGTAGAACGGTAATTTTTAGTAAGTGTAATGATATCACAATCAGAGTATTTCTCCTCAAAATTTAATATATGCCTTATATCAGAACCTCTCCATCCATAGATTGATTGGCGTGGGTCACCGACTGCAAATAAATTTTCTGGAAAAACAAAATCAATAAGTTTTATCTGTGTAGAATTCACATCTTGATATTCATCAATAAACACATAATCAAAAGAGGGGATTAAATTCTTATGCTTTTCAAAAAGAGATAAAGTATCTATCAATTGGTCAGCAAAATCTCTCAGCCCCTCCTGTTGCATATATCCCTCAATAAATTTACAAACGCCAATAACAAGATTTAAACTTTTTATGTGCTCAGGATCAATATCAAAAGAGGATTTTTCAACTGGTATATTTTTAAATTTAAAATAATCACGTATGAAAAAGCAATCGTTCATAAAAATGTTTGCAAGCTGTTCATCTGTTTTTCCTCTTCTTTGGGCATAAGAAAAGTAAATGTCTAATGCTCTTTGCATGCCTATACTAAGCTTGTTAAGTGCTATGTTCATAATCATTATTTTGTCTCTATAACTTATCACCCTTACAGGTCGGCTATAGATTAAATTGCCATGCTGGCGTAAGATGCCTTCACAAAATGAATTAAATGTCTCAACACTAACCGATTCAAGACAGTCCATAGACAAGAGCCGCTTCATCATTTCCTGCTTTGCTTTTCGTGTAAATGTTATAGCCAGTATTTTATTTGGATTAATCGACTTATATTTAACTAAAAATTCAATTCTTTTTGTGAGAACAGTAGTTTTACCTGTACCTGCACCTGCAATACAAAGAATATGCTTATTATTGCTAATAATCGCTTTTTTTTGCGCATCATTATAAGGCAAAAGAAAAGTTCCGAATGCGTCAAATATTTTTTTATCGTTCTCAGTTATGATGGTATGCGACTGCTTAAAATTAAATGATAATTTACGTTTGTAAAGGCTGGGTTCATCAATCTCTTTTTTCCCTTTACTGCTTAATTCCAAAACTTTCCAAAAAGTATTACCATTAACCGCACTTGTTTGAATCAATCCATTCATAACAAGGCCATCAATCATGCTTTCAAGTTCGTCGTTACTATATCCTAAAGAACCAAAACTTTTCAATTTATAAAGTCTATTCTTATTTATAGATTCATTGTCTTTATTGCCTTGTAAAAAAGCAATCAACAGTTTTTTACCTACCCCAAACGGTATTTCTCTTAAAGAGTTTAGAATGAAAATATAATCAAGTTCTTTGCCCATATGTTTGGCAGATAAGAAATAGTTTAAAAAGATTTGTATTTGTTGTATGTATTAAGCCTGCCAGTCAGCTTTGGCGAAAACCTGATTTTTAATACACTGAAAAGGAACTTGAGTTTACCAATGGGGTTCGCTTCTCGATAGTCTTGCGATATACCTAATAGCAAAGCTGACAAAATTAGGGCAGGCTTAATACATACTATTTGTTTAGTATCCTCAAGTCAAAAGTCATTCAAAATCAGAATTGTTCAAAGTTCTCTAAAATGTTACAAAAAGTGAATCACTCAAAATCCAGCGTTATCCCTTCTTTAACTAACTGTTTTAGAACATACATTTCTTTTGAATTTAAGTTTGGCACAGCTACAGCAAAGCCAGCATTAAGCAGCTCTTCAACAACATCAAACACTGCATCTGTTTCTTCACCAAAGAAACTTATCTTAGTAGTAACATTAAATGGAAGATTAAATCTTCTTTTATCAAATATACTTGTTTCTTGGTATCTTACTGTTGCTGTGATTTTTAATCCACCATCTTCATTTAAATATTTATTAGCATAATAACAATTATAAACATTTAGCTGGTATGTTGCTGCGCAGAAGCCTGCGTCAGTAAGAATTATTTCCAATTGTCCTATTTCTGTACTCAACTTAACTGGAACTAATACATCTTCTTTTTTCTTATTATAACACATAATAGAAGACATCATCAAAGGACACATACCTTTAAACAGTGCATTTGTATAAATTGGAAATTCATTAACAGTCATGCCTTTCAGACAATCGATATAAAAGGCTTCTCTTGGAGAACTCTTTTGCGCTTCGCCTTTTAACTTACAAAGATAATTCTCTCCATCAACACTTAACTTAAAAGAATTAGACTTATCTTCATTCCAATCTTTATCAGATGCAACTCTTCTTGCTATCTGAGGAAATCTTTCAGCCATATCTATTAATTTAGGTTCCATTAGAAAAGGTTATTCTATACGATTTTTAAAGTTTCTCACCTTATTTTTCTCCGTAAACCTTCCGCTTCTTCCAACAAATTTTCGAAAAACAGTTCATGCTTTAAATATCATTTTCGGTTTTTTCTGTTTTCTTATTTTCATTTTCGAAGAATTTGCGGAAATACCATCAAAGGTTATAATAAGGAGTTCTAACTTATATCTTATGTTCAAATAAAGATTGAAGAAAAATAATTGAGAAACAATTCAATAATAATAATAAACAAAAAAGAAAATGCTTAAAAGGCAGGCACTGCCTGAAAAACAATAAGCTTTATCCAATGCCGTTTGGATTCAAGAATTTTGAGTAGGAAGTGGCGCAATAGCTCTTCAAAGCGAAAAGTATATAAATAACCATTATTTTGGTTTATATAAACCAATAAAGTGGTTAACAATAAAGGGATTAAATATGATTACCAAAAAACAGCTCGAAATATTCGAAGTGTTTGCAAAAAATCCTTTTGCAGAATACACTAGAAAAAAGATAAAAAAAGAATCAAAAGAAAAATCAAACAATGCATTAGCGCTAGCTATCAATTTATTAAAAAGAGAAGAGGTCTTGATTGAGGAAAAGATTGGGAAATCCGGCCTTTTAACTCTTAATCTTAACAATGACTTAACAGTTTATTACATTGCTTTATGCAATAATAAAAGGATTCATCCCCTAGTCAAGCATGCATTAGAAAACCTAAAAAAAGAGATTACAGAAGATACTCCTTTCCACTCACTTGTTATTTTTGGGTCTTATGCAACAGGAGAACAAAAAAAAGGTTCAGACTTGGATATTGCGATATTTATTGAAAGCAAAGAAAAAAGAAAGCAGATAGAAGCATCAATCAACAGTGCCAAATTAAAAAGTGTTCTTGAAATGGATGCACATGTTATTCCAAAAGATGAAATGGTCGAAATGCTGGCGAATAATGAAGAAAATTTAGGAAAGCAGATAGCTCGAAAGCATCTTGCAGTATGCAATCAAAAAATATTTTATGAAATAATAAAAGAGGGGATGAAACATGGATTTCGAGTATAAAATTTATATCGCAAGAGCCCAAAACGAATTAAATCTATCTGTCATATTACAAAAAATCAGCGATGATAAAAAAATGCAAATTGAAATATTTAGGATGAAAGAAGACACATATTATAGTGCAACAATATCGCATGCGTATTATTCCATATTTTATGCTGCAAAAGCTTATCTTTTGTTGAAAGGAATCAAAACTCAAGCTCCTGAAGAGCACAAAAAAACATTTGACGAATTTTCAAAGCTCGTGGACAAAGGGGCAGTAGACATTGAATTGCTAAAAATTTACAAGAATATGCTTATAAAAGCAGATACTCTTCTGCATATTTTTGAATTAGAAAAAGGCAAGCGAGGAAGATTCACATACAGAAGAATACCTCAAGCAAACCAAGAGCCAGCACAAGAAAGCATAAAAAACGCACAAATTTTCTTCATCAATATATTCAGATTATGCGAAAAAAATAATAGGAACAAGTAGATATATACTAAAAGTGATTAATTTTCGAACAAATCAAAAAAAATGCCTCAAATTCGCCTACCCACCCACAGCAAGCTGTGGGGTACAATCTGAACAAGTTCAGATGTACACAAAATGCTTTGCATTTTGTTGTATACGGCGAATTTGTCACTTCGTGACCGACATTTTTAAGATTACAAACTGGGTGTCGCAGCAAGCTGCGGGGTATAATACCCAGTTTGTAATTAATTCCATTTAATATATACAAAAGTCCTTGTTTTTTGTTCGGAAGCTAAGGACTTTTAGTATAACTCTTCTTGCTATCCGAGGAAATCTTTCAGCCATATCTATTAATTTAAGTCCCATAAGAAAGAGTTAGTCTATATGATTTTTAAAGTTTCTCACCTTATTTTTCTCCGTAAACCTTCCGCTTTGGAGTGAACCCCTAGAAGTTGACACCTAGAATACGAAATCTTTTAATAAATTGAGTAAATAAAAAGCAATAAGAGGTGTCAAAAAATGGGAATAAAAAGACAATTTTCAAAGGAATTCAAGTTATTAGTTCTAAAAGAGCTTGAAACAAAAAGGCTTGTTGAGGTTTGCAGAACTCATAATTTAGCTCCCTCTACTGTAAGCGATTGGAGAACAGCATATGAGAATAATCCTGAAGAAGCTTTCAAAGGGAAAGGAAATATCTACAAAGAAGATGCAATAATAGCTGAGAAAGACAGGCTTATTGGCCAATT